>OBAI01001753.1_pt1 | contig 15425 bp, 14 predicted proteins | sample 1517461 | NCBI WGS metagenome assembly OBAI01 (sample SAMN04571696, study PRJEB22368) | human gut metagenome | biome: human gut; material: stool | host: Homo sapiens | place: Luxembourg | collected 2012-06-29
GTCAACGAAAAAATGTTAGCAGTGATTATTCAGTTTTGAAGGCACGTCCTTCTAAGAAATACTGGACAGAGGCACAGAAATGTGTTATACTGATTCAGTCAAATCGGTCGGTGTCGATGACGGTGAGGTTCCACCTGTTCCCATTCCGAACACAGAAGTTAAGCTCACTTGTGCCGAAGATAGTTCGCTGGAAACGGCGCGTGAAAATAGGTAGTCGCCGACTTGAATCAAACGTCTTGAGAGAAATCTCAGGGCGTTTTTCTTTTGCAAAAGCTCTGGGAAAGTTCCCGGGGCTTGCTGCTGTATACATGGGACTATTTTACTGCGCTAGAAGAAACAGAAAAATAGTGATAGCAACATGTTCAACAGAGCGGATACCGGTCGGGAATATCCGTCTGGCAAAGAAGATAATCAATGCTTACCGTATAGAGTTGTGCCAGCGGCACCAGAAGTTCTGCGGTCAGCTGCTGGGTTCCGGTTTCCACATAGCTGTATTTGCGCTGGGTGATGCCGATTTTATCGGCCACCATCTGTTGGGTAAAATCATGATCCTCACGTAGGTCTTTCAGTCGATTTTTCATAATATCAACCCTCCCTGCGTAATAGGATAGGTTAGATGGAATCCGTCTATTGACTTTTAGATAAATATTATCTATACTAAAGACAATAAATGGGCATCCGACTGGATACTCGTGGAAAAATCGTATATGATGAGGTGAATCATGATGAAGAAAATTGACCGCCGTAAATTTTTGAAAGTAATGGGTGCTGTGGGTGCTGTATGCACAATGACTGCGCTGACTGGCTGCAGTGGTGGGGGCGGAAGCGCGCCGAGTTCAGATGGTTCGGTTCCGCTGTCATATTTGGAACCGTTTAATGGGAGTGTTGTATGGAATAACCTTACGCCGACAGATCCGTTTGGTTGCACATATGCAAATGGCGTCAACTATATGGTATTCAGGCGGTATGAGTGCTATTGGACGAACACTCGTCATAATGCAGCGCTTACAATCTTTTATGGGGAAGTAGAGTACCTGCTTGATAAAAAATATAAGAAGTTAACAATGAACCTGAATGCCTATAAAGAGGCTGGGGAATACGGCTGGGGAAAGATAAATGTCTATGCAGATGGCAATCTGGTAAAAACTTCGCCGGAGATTGTAAAGAAAACCAAAGACACCGTAAAGTTTGAAGTGGATGTTTCAAATGTAAATTATCTTAAAATTGTTCCCGAGGTCAGTACGGGTGGCAGTAACTATTATGGTGAGATGATTCTGTGGGATGTTAAGCTTTGGCCGTAATCAATTTCTATGAAGCATTGAGTGGCCCCGCTGTGTTGAGTAATCAGCATGGCGGGGCCGCTTTATTGCAATAAAGTCTTGACTCTATAACCGTTATAGGGTTTACTATCTATGACGGAAAGGAGTGCCCGCTGGGAGTGCCCTGCGAAAGGTTGGCAGGGGAGGGGACCGGCGGGCGGACAAACGCAAATGGAAAAGAATCTCACCAGCGGAAGTGTGCTGAAAAGCATCCTGTATTTCTCGCTGCCGTATCTGCTTTCGTATTTTCTGCAGACGCTGTACGGCATGGCCGACCTGTTCATTATCGGGCAGTTCGAGGGTGTGGCCAGCACCACAGCAGTGTCCATCGGCAGTCAGGTGATGCATATGATCACCGTGATGATCGTGGGCCTTGCCATGGGCACGACGGTCACCATCGGGCGGGCCGTCGGTGCGGGGAACCGTTCCCACGCGGCAAAGCTCATCGGCAACACGGTCACCCTGTTTCTGACGGGGTCGGTGGTGCTGGCAGCGGTGCTGGTGGGCTTTGTGGACCCCATCATCCGGCTGGTGTCGGTGCCCGAAGAAGCCGTGGCGGGCGCAAAAGCGTACCTCATCATCTGCTTTATCGGCATCCCATGCATCACGGCTTATAACATTCTGGCGTCTATTTTTCGCGGGCTGGGCGATTCCAAAAGCCCGATGTATTTCATTGCGATCGCCTGCGTGAGCAACATCGCGCTGGACTACCTCTTTATGGGCGCACTGCATCTCGGCCCGGCCGGTGCAGCCCTGGGCACGACCCTTTCCCAGCTGGTCAGCGTGGTAGTGTCGCTGCTGGTCATTCGGAAGCGGCACAGCATCCGCGTGACGGGTACAGACCTCAAACCGAAGAAGGATGTGCTGGGCGAGCTGCTTGGCATCGGTGTGCCGGTGATGCTGCAGGATGGCTTCATCCAGGTGTCCTTCATGATCATCACCATCATTGCAAATCATCGCGGCCTGACCGATGCGGCCGCTGTGGGCATCGTGGAAAAGATCATCAGCTTTTTGTTCCTCGTGCCCAGCTCCATGCTGTCCACCGTGTCGGCGCTGGGTGCCCAGAATATCGGCGCTGGCAAGCACGACCGTGCCGACGCCATCCTGCGCTATGCTATCGGCATCGGCGTGGCCTTTGGTACGGTGATGGCCGTGCTGATGCAGTTCATTGCGCCGTCGGTGGTGCGGCCTTTCACCTCGGACGAAGCCGTGGTGCTGGCGGGCGCATCCTACATCCGGGGTTACATCTTTGACTGTCTGTTTGCGGGCATCCAGTTCAGTTTCAGCGGTTATTTCTGCGCTTACGGCAAGTCGGGGCTGTCCTTTTTGCACAACAGCCTGTCCATCCTTCTGGTGCGCGTGCCGGGGGCCTATCTCGCGTCCCGGTTCTTCCCGCAGACGCTGCTGCCCATGGGTCTGGCGTCGGCGTGCGGCTCGCTGTTTTCCAGTGTGGTGTGTGTCATTGCCTATTGCTGGCTCAAGCGGCAGCTGAACCGGACAAACGAGGTGCTTCATGGCTGAACGTGAACTGTTCCAGATCGGCGAGGTGGCAAAGATGTACCATCTGAGCGTGGGCACCCTGCGCCACTACGAGCAGGTGGGCCTGCTGAAGCCAGAGTATACCGACCCGGCCACCGGCTACCGCTACTACAGCGTCCGGCAGTTCGAGCAGCTGACCAACATCCGCTACCTGCGGGCGCTGGGCCTGCCGCTGGATGAGATCGCGGCCACCCTGCATGACCGGGATGTGGACAACATCGCGGAGGCCCTGCGCCGCCAGAAAGAGCTGATCGCCCGCAAAAAGCAGGAGCTTGAGATCATGGAACGCAAGATCGACCACCGTCTGGCTCAGCTGGAGGACGCCCGCCGCTCGGAGCTGGACTGCATCCGTCTGGTGGAGCAGCCCGCCCTGCGGCTGGTGCTGCTGCGGGACAGCGTGAAGTTCAACAGTTACCTCTGGCTGGAGCGCTCCATCCGAAAGATCGAGCAGGATCAGAAACTGCCGCTGAGCTACATCGGGAAGGTGGGCGTGGGCATCTCGGGAGAAAACCTGAAAAGCGCAGAGTTCGGGCATTACGACCTTGTGTTTCTGGTGCTGGAAGAAGACGATGTCTACGAAGGCCGCGTGGAGACTCTGCCGCCCTGCCGCTGCGCTGCGGTGCGGTTCCGGGGCGACCACAGCCGGGCACCGCAGTACTACGAACAGCTGGCGCAGTTCCTTGCGGCAAACGGCCTGCAGATCGCCGGTTTCTCCCGTGAGATCACACTGATCGACAACTGCATCTCGGATGACCCGGCGCAGTATGTGACGGAGATTCGGATACCTGTCGCACGGGGATAGATGCAGCTTTCCCGGGCAGGACGGCGGGGAGTTTCTCTGGCGAATGACCGGGAAGTGGGGCCCCGGCGCAAAGCGTCGGGGCGGAACCGTGGGTTCCGGGCTGTTCGCGGAGAAAGCTCCCCGCTGGCCTGCCCATCGAAGGGATTGAATCTTCACAAAAAGGTGGTACAATAGAGTTATCACCAGTGAAACACTAGGAATTCACGCAAAAGGAGTGTTTTGTATGCGCAAAGAGTTTGGTTCCAATCCGTGGTTCTACCCGCTGCCGGTGCTCATCATCGGCACCTACGATGAAAATGGCAAGCCGGATGCCATGAATGCAGCCTGGGGCGGCCTGTATGACACGAACCTTGTGGAGCTGTGCCTGAGCGCCGGCCATAAGACCACCAAGAACATCCTGCAGAAAAGGGCATTCACCGTCAGCTTTGCCGACGCCGAGAATGTGGCCGCCTGCGATTATGTGGGCATCGTCTCCGGCAACAACACCTCGGATAAGATGGAAAAGTCCGGCCTGACCGCTGAAAAGAGCGCCGTGGTGGATGCACCGCTGTTCACCCAGCTGCCGCTGACGCTGGAGTGCAAGTATGTGCACAGCACCGAGGAAGGCAACATCATCGGCGAGATCGTGAACATCAGCGCTGATGAGCGCATTCTGGGCGCGGACGGCAAGATCGACATGACAAAGTTCCGCCCCATTTCCTACGAGCCGGTGCACAACGGCTATCATGTGCTGGGCGAGCGGGTCGGCACGGCTTTCAGCGACGGCATGAAGCTGAAATAAGTTTCGTCCCAAACCCCGAAAATCTGCCCGGAGATTGCATCCAGAAGCGCTTTTGTCTCGTTATAAGAGGTGAAAGCGCTTTTATGTTTTTGAAAAGGATGCGATCAAGATGAAAAAATCCCACCGCCGCCGCGCACACGGCAGGCGCATTTTGCTCTGCCTGTTGGCCGTGGCGCTGCTGTTTGTGGTGCTGGCCCTGCGGCAGAACATTCTGCTGGATACCACCAGCCGTCATGCCCTTCTGATGGACGCCCAGACCGGGCAGGTGCTGGCGCAGAAACGTGCCAACGAAAAAGTGGCCCCGGCGTCCCTGAGCAAGATGATGACCGTGCTGCTGGCCATCGAAGCCCAGCCGGACCTCGACCAGCCTGTGACCCTGCCGGAGGATGTGTTCCCGGAACTGACGGCCGAAAATGCGTCCATGGCGGGTTTTGCGCCCGGCGAGACGGTCACGGTGCGGGACGTGCTGTATGGTGCCATGCTGCCTTCCGGGGCCGAGTGCTGCGAAGCGCTGGCCCGGCTGGTGAGCGGCAGCGAGAGCGCCTTTGTGGCGTTGATGAACCAGAAAGCCGCAGAGCTGGGCATGAAGAACACCCACTTCTGCAACCCCATCGGCCTGACCGAGACCGAGCATTACTCCACCGCCGCTGACCTTGCCAAGCTGCTGCAGGCGGCGCTGCAGAACGAGACCTTTCGCACCATCTTCACCACCGGGCACTACACCAGCATCCCCACGGCCCAGCACCCGGAAGGCGTTTCCTTTGCCAGCACCCTGCTGAGCAAACTGAACGGCAGCGAGCTTTCCGACGGGCAGGATAAAATTCTGGGTGGCAAGACCGGCTACACCGCAGCGGCCGGGCTGTGCCTGGCAAGCCTTGCAACGGTGCAGGGACGTGAGTACATTCTGGTCACGCTGGGCGCGCCCGGCAGCCACATCACCGAGCAGTTCAACATTCAGGATGCCATCAGCGTTTACCGGAAACTGGAAACAAAAATGTCCGCAAAACGTTGATTCTACTGCCGGTCGGTTGCGCAAAGCGGGTTTGCCCGGTACAATGGAGCCACGAACAGAGCCGCAGGCTCACAAGGAGGACAACATGTACGGACTGGACAAAGCCGCATTCGACAGCTTTCTGGCGCAGCTGCGCAGGGAAAAGGGCATGACCCAGCGGGAGCTGGCTGCAGACCTGTATGTATCGGATAAGGCCGTGAGCAAATGGGAGCGGGGCCTGAGCGTGCCGGATATCTCGCTGCTGGTGCCGCTGGCAGAAATTCTGAACGTGACGGTGGCCGAGCTTTTGCAGGGCCGCCGCGTCGAAGAAGAACAGCGCTTTACCCGCGAGGAGACGGAAGAACTCATCCGCAAGGCGCTGACCTTCTCGGCAGAGCCGCCGGAGCGCCGTCAGGCCCGGACCCAGAAGTTCCTGCCGCTGTATGCAGTCTATGTGCTGCTGGGCCTTGTGGGCACTGCCGTCGTCTGTGCGGCGGGGCTGGCAGGCACCGAGGGCGCAAAGGCGCTGCTCATCATGAATGCGATCTTCGGCGTCGTGTATGGAGCCTACACCTTGTTCTGGATGCCGGAGACCCTGCCGCGCTACTACGATGAGAACCGCATCTGCAACTTTGCGCAGGGCGGGTTCCACATCCACATCCCGGGCGTGTACTACAACAACCGCAACTGGCTGCATGTGCTTAAATGGATGCGGGTGTGGTGCGTGGTGTCTATGGTCCTGATGCCGCCCTGCACGGCTGCGGCGGTGCTGTTCGAGCGTGCCGCCGGCTGGCAGGTGTGGGGGGCGGTGCTCATCGTGTACATTCTCTCGCTGTTCGGGGCCATCGTCATCCCGGCGAAAAAATATGAGTAAGCCAAAATGAAAGGGAGCGATTTGCTCCCTTTTGTTTTGGTTGGCAGTGTGATACACTAGAACTATTCTGAAAGAGATGGAGCGAATAGTATGCGAGACCACCACATCGACCTGTGCGGGCAGATCGACTTCACCCGCACCGAGGCCATGCCGCTGCTGGCGCGGGAGGCACATTTCAGCTTTGCGTGCAATGGCTGCGGCGACTGCTGCCGCGGGCGGGAGGATATCGTGTTGTCCGGCTTTGACCTGTGGCGCATCGCGGCCCGGCTGCACCTGCCGCCGCAGATCGTGGCGCGGGGCTTCTGCCGGGCCAGCATCGGCACGGTGAGCCACCTGCCGGTGCTGCGGCTGGCCCCGGTGAAGGAGAACCGCAATAACTGCCCCTTTCTCACCGAAAATCACTGCGCCATCCATGACGCGGAACCGCTGGTGTGTGCTCTGTACCCGCTGGCGCAGGAGATCAGCCGGGACGGGCAGGTGAGCTACTTTTTGCAGCCCACCGGCTGCGGCGGGCAGGTGATCGAAGCGCGGGTGCAGGATTACCTTGCCCGCTATGATGTCCCCGCGCGGGAAGCGACGGATGTGCGCTGGGCGCAGACCTGCATGGCGCTGGAAGACACTGTGGAACAGCTGGAAGCGGCCCTCGGCCCGGTGCTGGTGCGCCGGATGCAGGCAAAGCTCTGGCAGGCGCTGTACTTTGACTACAATTTTGCGCAGCCATTCCTGCCACAGCTGGAGCGCAACCTCGGCTGGCTGCAGGGGGAAATGGCAAAACTGACCGCTTATCAGGCAAAATTGAAGAATGCATCAAAATAATTGATTAATGTGTTTTAAATGATTGATAATTAAGGCCGTTTTCGGGCAAAAGTGAGTTGTTTTACTGCAGAATGTGTGCTATACTTCACGAGTGTAAAGCAAAACTGTACGACACACGCTTACAATCATTGCTTTCCGGCGCGGCACCTGTAGGCTGCGCAAGCGAAAAATAGAGGAGATAGATCATTATGCGTAAAATCACTCGTCGTTCCTTCCTGGCTGCTGCCGCTGCCTGCGGCGCTGCTGCTGCCCTGACTGCCTGCGGCGGTTCTTCTGCATCCACTGCAGCTTCCTCCACCGCATCTTCCGCTGCTGCTTCTGCGGCAGCCGCTGATGGCCAGACCTATACCATCGGTATCTGCCAGCTGGTGCAGCATGCCGCTCTGGACGCTGCCACCCAGGGCTTCCAGGATGTCCTGACCGAGGAGTTTGGCGATAACGTCACCTTCGACCTGCAGAACGCACAGGGCGATTCCGCCACCTGCGCCACCATCACCAACGGCTTCGTTTCCGCAGGCGTGGACCTGATCATGGCAAACGCCACCCCCGCCCTGCAGGCGGCACAGGCTGCCACCGACACCATCCCCATCCTGGGCACCTCCGTCACCGAGTATGGCGTGGCCCTGGGCCTGGACAACTACGACGGCACCGTGGGCGGCAACGTCTCCGGCACTTCCGACCTGGCTCCCCTGGGCGAGCAGGCCGATATGATCGTGGAGTGGCTGCCCGATGTGAAGAATGTCGGCCTGCTGTACTGCTCTGCTGAGGCAAACAGCCAGTACCAGGTGGACGAGGTCCAGAAGTATCTGGAAGCCAAGGGCGTCACCGCTACCCAGTACGCTTTCTCGGATTCCAACGATCTGTCCTCCGTCTGCCAGCAGGCTGCGAACGAGAACGACGCACTGTATGTTCCCACCGATAACACCGTTGCTGCCAACACCGGCATCGTGGACGGCATCTGCCGCCCGGCCAAGAAGCCCGTGTTCACAGGCGAGGAGGGCATCTGCTCCGGCTGCGGCGTGGCTACCCTGTCCATCAGCTACTACGATCTGGGCCGCACCACCGGTGAGATGGCAGTGAAGATCCTGAAGGGCGAGGCCGACATCTCTACCATGCCCATTGAGAACACCAATGTGACCAAGAAGTACAACAAGGCCATCTGCGATGATCTGGGCCTGACCGTTCCCGAAGGCTACGAGGAGATCGAGGGCTAAGGCACTCTCGGGAAAACAAACATAAAAATCAGCGGAGAAGGGCGAAAAATGGCCTTTCTCCGCTTTCCCGTATCCGACGGGAGATGAAAAAAGTGTATCAGAAACAGGAGGAATTGTTTTGGACATCATTGCAAGACTGGCAAACCTGCCGGGCGCTCTGCCGGGTGCCTGTGCACAGGGCCTTATCTGGGGCATCATGGCCATCGGCGTTTATCTCACCTACCGCATCCTGGATGTGGCCGACCTGACCGTGGACGGCTCCTTCGGCACCGGCGGCGCTGTGTGCGTCATGTGCCTGCTCTCTGGCCAGAACGTCTGGGTCTCGCTGCTCATGGCGCTGCTGGCGGGCCTGCTGGCAGGCCTTGTCACCGGCCTGTTGCACACCTTCATGGGCATCCCGGCCATTCTGGCCGGCATCCTGACCCAGCTGGCTCTCTACTCCATCAACCTGAAGATCATGGGCAAAGCCAACCAGTCCATCAACGTGGATAAGTACGGCCTGCTCATCTCCCTGCGCTGGGTCAAGGAGTTCGCGCTGCACAACCCCATCATCATGGTCATCATCGCCACGGCGGTGGTCATCGCGGTGCTGTACTGGTTCTTCGGCACCGAGCTGGGCTGCGCCATCCGCGCCACCGGCTCCAACCCCGCCATGTCCCGCGCACAGGGCATCAACACCAACTTCAACATCGTGCTGGGCCTGGCTGTGTCCAACGGCCTGGTGGCCCTGTCCGGTGCGCTGCTGAGCCAGTATCAGGGCTTTGCGGATGTCGGCATGGGCCGCGGTGCCATCGTCATCGGTCTGGCAGCCGTCATCATCGGCGAGGCCATCTTCAGCCGCATCTTCCACAACTTCGCCCTCAAGATGGTGTCCGTCTCGCTGGGTGCCATCATCTACTACATCGTCATCCAGCTGGTGCTGACCCTGGGCTTCGACGCCAACCTGCTGAAGCTGCTGAGCGCTTCCGTGGTGGCCATTTTCCTTGCCGTGCCGTACTGGAAGGGCAAGTACTTCTCGAAGCCGGTGAAGAAGGCAAAGGAGGACGCAAAAAATGCTTGAGATCCAGAATGTTTCCAAGACCTTTAACGCTGGCACGGTCAACCAGAAAACGGCCCTGAACGGCCTGAACCTGAAGCTGAACGAGGGCGACTTCGTCACCGTCATCGGCGGCAACGGCGCAGGCAAATCCACCATGCTGAACGCCGTGGCCGGTGTGTGGCCGGTGGACGAGGGCAAGATCCTCATTGACGGCGTGGACGTTACCCGCCTGAGCGAGCACCAGCGCGCCGCCTACATCGGCCGCGTGTTCCAGGACCCCATGACCGGCACTGCCGCCACCATGCAGATCGAGGAAAACCTTGCCCTGGCGGCCCGCCGCGGCAAACCCCGCACCCTGCGCATCGGCATCACCAAGGCGGAGCGGGAGCAGTACCGTGAACTGCTCAAAACGCTGGACCTGGGCCTGGAAGACCGTCTGACCGCCCGTGTGGGTCTGCTGTCCGGCGGCCAGCGTCAGGCGCTGACCCTGCTGATGGCCACTATGAACAAGCCCAAGCTCCTGCTGCTGGACGAGCACACCGCCGCCCTTGACCCCAAGACCGCCCTCAAGGTGCTGACCCTCTCGGCCAAGATCGTGGAGGAGAACCACCTGACCACCATGATGATCACCCACAACATGAAGGACGCCATCAAGTATGGCAACCGCCTGATCATGATGCACGAGGGCCATATCATCTACGACGTGGCAGGCGAGGAAAAGAAGAACCTGCACGTCTCCGACCTGCTGGCCAAGTTCCAGATCGCCAGCGGCGGCGAGTTTGCAAACGACCGCATGATCCTTTCCAACTAAGTTCCGGCACACAGGCGCCTGCCCGTTTGGGTGGGCGCTTGTTTTTTGCCTGCATTGTGTTACAATAAAACCATTCCAAAGACAGGGGAGAAGGAAAAATGGTCGATCATATCGAGATCCGCGGCGCGCGGGTGCACAACCTGAAAAATGTGGACGTGGATGTGCCGCTGGGTAGGATCGTGGGCGTGGCGGGCGTGTCCGGCTCGGGCAAATCAAGCCTTGCGCTGGGTGTGCTGTATGCCGAGGGTTCCCGGCGGTATCTGGATGCCCTTTCCACCTACACCCGCCGCCGCATGACCCAGGCAGCCAAGGCCACCGTGGACGAGGTGCTGTACGTCCCGGCGGCGCTGGCTCTGCACCAGCGGCCCGCCGTGCCCGGCATCCGCAGCACCTTTGGCACCGGCACCGAGCTGCTGAACAGTCTGCGGCTGATGTACTCCCGCCTGTCCAGCTACCCCTGCCCGCAGTGCGGCCACTGGCTGGAGCCCAGCCTTGCCGTGGCGGCCGAAAAGCCGCTGGTCTGTCCGGTGTGCGGGGCCAGCGTGCGGGCGCTTTCGGCAGAGGAATTCGCCTTCAACAGTCAGGGCGCCTGCCGCACCTGCAGCGGCACCGGCACCGTGATGACTGTGGACGAGAGCACCCTTGTGCCGGACGACTCCCTTACCATCGACGAGGGCGCGGTGGCCCCCTGGAAAAGCCTGATGTGGTCGCTGATGACCGACATCTGCCGCGAGATGGGCGTGCGCACCGATGTACCCTTCCGTGATTTGACCAACAAGGAAAAGGACATCGTCTTCCACGGCCCGGCCGAGAAAAAGCACATTTTCTACCACAACAAAAACTCCAATCAGGCCGGGGAGCTGGATTTCACTTACTTCAACGCCACCTATACCGTGGAGAATGCCCTCTCCAAGGTCAAGGACGAGAAGGGCATGAAGCGGGTGGAAAAATTCCTGCGGCAGGGCGTCTGCCCGGACTGCGGCGGCTCCCGCCTGTGTGCGGCGGCCCGCACGCCGCGCCTGCGAGGCATTACGCTGGACAAAGCCTGCCAAATGACCCTTGCCCAGATCACCGACTGGGTGGTAGGCGTGCCGGACAGCCTGCCGGAAGAAATGCGCCCCATGGCCCGGAATATCTGTGAGTCCTTCCAGACGGTGGCGGCGCGGCTGCTGTCGCTGGGGCTTAGCTACCTGACGCTGGATCGTGCGGCATCCACCCTCTCCACCGGTGAGCGCCAGCGGATGCAGCTGGCCCGCGCCGTGCGCAACCGCACCACCGGTGTGCTGTATGTGCTGGACGAGCCGTCCATCGGTCTGCATCCTTCCAACATCGAGGGCCTGACCGACGTGATGCACGACCTCATCGCCGACGGCAACTCGGTGGTGCTGGTGGACCACGACACCCAAATTTTAAAGGAAGCCGACTGGCTCATCGAGATGGGCCCGGAAGCCGGTGCAAAGGGCGGGCACATCATCGCACAGGGGGCCATCCCGGAAATTGAAGCAAATGCTGCCTCCCAGATCGGGCCGTTTCTCGCGGGCCGGGCGGGCGTCCATGCGCGGCCCCGTACACCGGAAAATGAGCTGTTCGCGCTGGGGCGCATCCACCTTTCCACGGACGCCATCCACACCGTGAAGCCGCTGGAACTGGACCTGCCCAAGGGGCGGCTCACCGTCGTCACGGGTGTGTCCGGCAGCGGCAAGACCACCCTCATTCTGGAAAGCCTCATCCCGGCGCTGCAGGCCAAAGTGAACGGCACCGCTCTGCCGGGGCATGTGAAGGCTGTGGAAGCAGACGGCATCGCGCAGGTGAAGCTCATCGACGCGACGCCCATCGGCATCAATGTGCGTTCCACGGTAGCCACCTATGCCAACGTGCACGACGAGCTGCGCAAGCTCTTTGCCAAAACGCCGGACGCGAAGGACCACGGCTATAAGGCGGGCGACTTCTCCTACAACACCGGCAAACTGCGGTGCCCTACCTGCGACGGCACTGGCGTGATCAGCTTGGATGTGCAGTTCCTGCCGGACGTGGATGTGCCCTGCCCGGACTGCGGCGGCTCCCGCTACAGCCGGGAAGCGGCGGCAGTCAAGCTGCCCACGGCGGGCGGCGGGGCGGCCTCCATGGCCGATCTGATGGACATGGACGTGTCCACCGCGCTGGATGCCTGCGCCGACCGCAAGCTGGTGCGCCAGCGCCTGCAGGTGCTGAAGGAGCTGGGCCTTGGCTACCTGACCCTCGGCGAAGAAACGCCCAGCCTTTCCGGCGGCGAGGCCCAGCGGCTCAAGCTGGCCAGCGAGATGGGCCGCGGGCAGGCCGACAGCGTGTTCGTGTTCGATGAGCCCACCATCGGCCTGCACCCGCTGGACGTGCAGACCCTGCTGGGCGTGTTCCAGAAGCTGATCGAGAATGGGGCCACGGTGGTGGTCATCGAGCATGATCTGGACGTCATCCGCAACGCGGACTATATCGTGGATATGGGCCCGGGCGGCGGCGACGCTGGCGGCCGCATCGTGGCGGCAGGCACCCCGGAACAGGTGAAGCAGGACCCGGAGAGCATCACGGGACGGTATATCTGAATCAGACAAGCAAAAACGGACAGCTGTGCAGGCAATGCAGGGCTGTCCGTTTTGTTTGCGGCCGCAGCAAAAATCCCCGCCGGGGAGAACACCCGACGGGGATCAGAGCGCGCGTAAGAGGGAAAGGGGGCGCTTACAGCAGCTCGTTGTGCACGGTGCCGCCCACGGTCAGGGTGGGCACATCGCCGGTGTGAAGGAGCTGGGCTTCGTCGTCCTCGCCGCCCAGAGCCAGCAGAGCGGAAAGGCTCAGGGTGGTGGTTTTAAGGTTGGTCACAAAAGTGATGCTCTCCGCGCCGGAAGCCTGCAGCTCGCGCAGCACGGGCAGCGGAGCAATGAGGGTGGCGGTGTCCAGGCCGTCGCGGCGGGCATCCACGATGTAATTGCCGCTCTCGGTGCGGGTCTCAAAGGTCACATCTGCGCCGTTGGCATCCACCACGCGCAGGTGCAGGGCAGCGGGCACGGCAGCGGCGGTGGTGTCATTGCTGGGGGTGTCGGGCTGGTCCGGCTCCGGCTGGGGGATGGTGCGCTGCAGGTGGCAGATGGTGCACTCCTCATAGGTGCCGTCTTCGCTGGTGACCCACTCGTGCTTCATGGCGTCAAAGGTGGAACCGGCCGGGATGGGCAGCTCAAGGTCTTCCACACCCGCATCATTGCAGTGCCAGATGATGGTACTGTCGGTGCGGGAAGCAATGGTGTACACGTGGTCGCCGCGCACATAACGGAACGGCTCACCGGTCACAGTAACAGAGCCGTCTTCGTTCTGAACCACAGCAGAATGGTTGTAGTAGACGATCCCGCTGTCTTCTGAGACAACGAGTCGATCGGAGCGCGCTATGTTATACTCCGAGTCACCGGGTTCATAAACAGAAAACGTTTCGCCATCGGAAATGTAGTAGTTCTTTATGAGCTCAGAAGAAATATCGAAGGAAGAACCGTTTTTACTGCTTCCGCTTCCGCCCACCGCGGTCAGACTGCCGGAAACCAGATGCACGTCGTTATTGCGTTCGTTATAGTAATTGGCGTTGTTATAGTAACCGCCGCCGCCGGTCGCAGTTCCGCTTTCGGACACTGCATTGCCGCCTGCCACGGTGACTGCACTGTCCGAGATCGTTATTTTGCCGGAGTTGCGATCGATTCCCCTGCCGCCGGTCGCGTTGCCGGAGCCGGAAGCCTGCGCATTCCCGCCCTGCGCAAGGAGAGTGACGTGATCGATCTGGTAGCTGTCAGCGGCAGTACCTATAATATTAGCACCTGTGCCGCCCCAAACATCTTTTCCGCTACTGCTGCTGTTTCCGCCGATCGCAGAAATATGGCTGTCAGAAATGTTGGATTTCAGACCATCGTAATTGCCAATACCGAGGCCGAGACCGCCGCTGGAGTAGTCGGCAGTGGAGTTGTTCACACTTCCACCGGTCGCAGAAAGAGAAGACCCGGTCATGTTGAGGACATCTGCAGACAGGCCGGTTCCGCCGTAGGATAATGAGCCGCCGACATCGCCGCCGACGGCAGTGATGGAAGTGTCAATGATTGACAGATCTTTGGCGTAGATCCCGTCGGAGCTAACATAGCCAGAGTCTTTGGAATATCCCCCTTTGGCGGTCAGAGATCCACCGTCCTTGTCAGCATCGGTGAGGGTGAGGGTTCCGTCGAGGAGCCCGCTGTGCAGGCCGGCGAGAGAGCCGTGTGCAGAATCATACGTGCTGCTGCCGCTGATCAGCTCATTTTTGCCGTCCAGCTCCAGCGTCACGTCGCCGGTGCCGGAGATGTTCATGGCGTCTTCCTTCGAGGTGCCCGCATCCACCTTCAGGTTCCGCAGGATGATGTTCAGCGCATCTTTATAATTGTTGACGATCTTGACCACGTTCTCCACCACCGAGCTGACGACCGACGTGTTCTCCTCGGCCGGGGCTTCGTAGGTGACGGTCTCGTCTTCGGGGTCGGCGGCTTTTTCGGCCGGTGCGGCGGCTTCCGGCGCGGGTTCGGGCTTCGTCACCTGCACATCGGGGTCCACGGTGTAATCGCCGTATTCGATCACGGTGCCGTCCTCGGTCTCGGTGACGGTGCGCTCCGGCTCGGCGGGGGTGTCCTCAGCTTCGTCGCCGGTATCCACGGCCGGGGCAGACAGCTCCAGCGTTGCGGGCTCAACGGCCGCATCCTCTGCGTCGGCATCGTCCGCTGCGGCATCTTCGGTGCCCTCTGCGTCAGCGGTTTCGGGCGCTTCAGCTTCGTCAGCCGGGGCTGCATCTTCTTCGGCCGGGGCTTCCTCGTCCTCGGTCTCCGCCGGTGCGGGTTCGGCGGCGTCGTTCTGGGAGGCAGGTGCCTGGGTGTTGTCGCCGGTGATGATGATATCATCCGTGCCGTCGCCGTCGTCCTCCACCTTCTGGCCGCCCACCTGGATGGTCTTGCTGCCGTCTGCATCCACAGTGATGTTCACACTGCCCTGGCTGACATCACAGATGTAGGCCGCCGTGACGGCGGGGGCTGCCGCAGACAGCGCCATGCTCAGAGCCAGCGTTGCGGCGGCCGTTCGTTTGAGTGTTTTTCGCAACCGCATAAGAAAAAACCTCCTGTGTGTTCAATGTCTGGATGCTCCTGCATTTTAGCGGAATGGACAAAAAACGGGGGCACCTCTTAAAACATTTTAGCATAGGGGGGGGGGG
>OBAI01001756.1_pt1 | contig 15408 bp, 15 predicted proteins | sample 1517461 | NCBI WGS metagenome assembly OBAI01 (sample SAMN04571696, study PRJEB22368) | human gut metagenome | biome: human gut; material: stool | host: Homo sapiens | place: Luxembourg | collected 2012-06-29
CGGGTTTGATACATATTTTGATTTGCAACACTAAGATAGGTGAAAAATCTGACATAGCAAAATCCTGAGCAACTTTTTGTTGCTCAGGTACTTATAAATAAAGTTAAATTATAGTGTTGCGGAATTAAGGGACATTTGAAATGTTGAGATGTTGAGGTGTTGAGATGTTGACATTTGATATTTTGATGTTGAGATGTTGAGATTTGATATTTCGATGTTGAGATGTTGACATTTGAGATGTTTCGATATTGACATCTCCCACTACTTTCAATGAAAAATCCCTCTAAGAGGGATAAATCTACTGAATATTTCTCTCAATGAGGGACGTTTTAAGCCCAAAACGTCCCTCATTGAGGGATTTTTCGTATCTTTTTTATTCACGAATAGGCATCTTTTTATTCACGAATAGGCATCGTGTAGCGTCCGCTGCCCGATCGGATTCCGTCCGCCGCCCGATCAGATTCCGTCCGCCGCCCGATCGGATTCCGTTCGCCGTCCGATTGGATTCCGTCCGCCGTCCGATTGGATTCCGTCCGCCGTCCGATCGGATTCCGTTCGGAGTCCGATCGGACTTACTACAATTTTACATAATTATTTCAAGTCAGCTTATTATTTATGTGAAATGGGGAATATTCGAGCATAAAGCATTGATAATCAGTATATATTGTAACTTTATCTTTTTAAAACGGTGCAAATTTTAGAGATGGCTTTAATGGTAGTGATTATGCCCTCAGTAAAGAGAAAAAGTAAGACAAACACCAAAATAAGAATTAAGTTTATTTAAGAAAATAAATTGTTTATAAACGGAAGTTTTCCAACAAAAGTGCAGTTTTGCGTATGTAAAGTAGGTTCGTTGATGATAGTTCAATACAGGCTTCGGGTGATAACAAATGCCACTTCTTTTCCTCCTAGTTACAACATCAAAATCTCATTCAAAATATGAAAAAATAAGGTGGTTTGTACCGCCTTTGTATCTCAAACTTAGTAATGCGCTGAGACACAAGGTTTGTGCATAATTCTGAGACGATTAATACTTGAGAGTTTAAAATAATAAAAAAAGAGAGTAAATCAGAAGTTATACTAAAAAAATATAGTTATTATATAATAAAAGCTTTCTTATCGAGTTATATATGTAACTGCAGAATAGTTTATTACTTTTACGTTCAAGTTAAAACTTTGTATTATGGCAGAAAACAAAAAACTCAATCGCATAAAGGTTGTTTTGGCTGAAAAAGACAAAACGGGCCGTTGGCTTGCCGAGAAAGTAGGAAAGAGCAACTGCACGATATCTAAATGGTGCAATAATGTTGCCCAACCCGACCTTCTGACATTGAATAAAGTAGCTATTGTGCTTGAAGTAAATGTTAAGGATTTGCTTAATGATACAAAAACGCAAACAGATAATAGATAAAGATACATAGTAAATAACTTCATGTATTTGTTTTACAATTAAAATATAATCTTTATGGCAACATCGTCAACTAATGATTTGAAAAATGAAATTAAGGGACTTGTCAAGACTGAATTTGAAAAGTCAATCAAGTCTGTATGTTCAGAAGAAGAACTGAAAAAAGTTCCTTCTCTTTCAGAAGGTTATTCTGAGTATGTTTCAAAAATCGTTGTAGAAAAGGTGGAGAATCCAATGCGCGACAAGAAGTTATCCATCCTCTACACTCATGAGAAGCAGCTTCTTGACATTCTTAAGGATTATAAGGAGGAGATAAAATTCGCTTCTTCTCTTCAGGCTGAGATTCGCAAAGAAGAAGCTTCTTTTTTTGCGACCACATTGAAAGAGGTTTGTAACTCTCTTAAAGAAACTCAGATTGATCCCAAATACCAGGCTCAATGGATTTTTGATTTGGTATCTAGCTATACTTCAAGTTTGAAATTATCAAGCAAACTTGCAGAAGAGCATGTTATTAATCTTCTTGGTGATATCCAAAAAGAAGCGACAGAGACAATTAACAAGGATTAGTATGGGATTTATATCTGTAGTAGGAAAGGTATTTAAGGGCTTAACAGGTCCTCTTGGTATCTTAGAAGATTGGGCAAGCGAACCATTAAAACGATGGGAAAACGAACGCAATCAAAATAATCGTGATCGCGAAGTTGAAAGACAAATCCGTATGCAAACAGGAGTTGAGACTGTGAAATCAGAGCTACGTAGACAAGAAGCCGAACATAATACAAGTCTCGAAATCCGTATGCAAACAGAGATTGCAAGAATCAATGCAGAAACAGAACAGTGGACGAAAGATCAAGAATTCCAAAGAATGAAGGACGTCGCAGAAGCTGTCACACATTATCGAGAAAGACTGACCGAACTTCAGCTTAACACAATTCGAGCAATTGGAAATATGGATATAGAATTAAGGGCTAAAGCTCAAGACTTGATTCTTTCCAAAACACGCGAATATAAAGCCATTCAAGATCAGGCGCAGAAAGATGCAGAAGAAGAATTTGAACGCATTCTAGATAAGTTTTCTTGCAATGAGCGTATTATGGATATAATGATTACAAATGCTCAGAAAAAACTTGCCAGTGTTATTGATGGAACCTCACAGTTCCTGCTTGGTCTTAATGATGATATTCAGAAGATGAATAACAACATTGACATGATAACTCAGTCAGGTCAAGCTTTCATTGATAGGCAGATAGAGAGTCAATTTAACACCCTCTCTCTTCCTAATGGCAATAATATTAAACAAATTCAGTATCAAAATGTCAATGGTGAACAAATCACACAGTGATTTACTATACCTGTTAACGTTACTAAGTAAGAAAAGGGAAGACTTGCTCTCCCCTTTTCTTGATAACAGTATTAATGAATGGATAGGTTTGTCTTTTAAGTATGAAGGAAACCAAGAAGCTTTCAACTTAGTTAAGGAACGTTTTGTCACATTATGGATTGATAACCACATTACGCAAATCATTGAAGACGATGTTCCTGATAATGTTAGATACAAAGCAATGGAATTGTTTTCAGAATATATGGAAACCTCTAATTCTGAATTCGACGATACCAACATCAAGCATTCATTACTTGAAACAAAATTAAAAGTTATCAAGGAATTATTAAAACATGAAGATCTCAATTCTCAAAAACTCAATGAATTTAGATATTCATATGAAAAAGACAAGGCCTTGTTTGAAAGGATGTTCAGAAAGTTTGATAGTCAATTAAATTCAAATCAATAATTTTATGATGTCCATAAACCAACAAGAACAAGCATTATTTCAAGAATGGTCTAATACCCTTGGAGTAACTATGGATGAATTTGTCAGTGACGGACTCCTTTTTCGTGACGGCTTGATTTTTGATGGAGTGAATTGGGTTAGAACATGTTCTGGTAATAATACCGAAATTTGGATTAATTCATCAAGACGCCTTTTGATAATCACAAGGGATCAGCCAAGTGATGATGGTAATATATGGGATGTAAGAGGTGAAACCCCATATTCACCAGATGGTTACTCTCTCAAAAATATACCAATGCTAAAATGTCTAATACCATGGGCATATGCATCATTGCTTTATGATAACGAAACTCAAGGTATGTGCCCCAAAGATGAGATTAGTAAAATTGGTTTTTGGATGACGGCACCAATAGCTAGAATAAATTGTGGCAAAGTAGCAGGAAATAGAGTCAAAGATGGAGGATGTCCTCGTAAAAAAGTAATTGGATATTTAAACCCAAATCGGTCATTAGAGATTTTCTCGTACAAAAAGTCAGATTGTAGTAGACTATACCATCGTTATAGTATCTGTATACTAACACAATATGCATCTTTTATTCTGTTTTAAGACAAAATGAAAGCGATTTTTTCTAATGACCGATTTGGGTTAAAGGAAAGCAAGACTTTTATTCTCAAACAACTAATGATATATGACGCAAACATAATTCTATGTTGCTCAGGATATGATACACAATCAAATCCAATTATAGATTTTATAAAGTCAAACTATTTGCCAGATTTAGCCCAAATAAATAATTACATTTGGTTTTCTGTTGCTCAAAAGAAAATTATTATAGATTCGTATCATTTCAGTAATAGATATATCAAATCGTATCAAGAAGCTAAAAACATCAGAGACTGTATTTTGGAAGCAAAATTCAAAGGTTTTACAATTGATTAGTAAATACACCCTATTATTGATAATAGAATAATAATAGTTACCTTATTTTTTGCGGAAGCAACGCGCAATACGGAAAAATTTCATTACTTTTGTTTCTGCTGTTACTGCAAAGTATTGTTTAACCGAACTTACACTAACGTTTAACCGAATTTACACTAACCCGTATATGACAGGAAAATACTTAGCTTGCTCTCTGACGACATGCATTGTGTCGCTGACCGCAAGCGCTTATGAAAAAAGCGTGCAGGCGAGTTGCAGGGCAAGCTAAGCGCCGCCACCTCATTGCTTCACTTCACGATGAAGGCAAAGAACGGAGCAACGCTCGCCGATGACGTCTTTTACTTCGCTTATCCGAAAGACCAGAAGTTGCCCAAGGCAAATATAGAGACAAGCGTGAGACGGCGAGGCGATGCGATAGAGATGACGCTGAAGACCGACAAGCTGGCTCGCGACATTTTCGTAGAAGTGCCTGTGCAAGGCGTTCGCTTCACCGACAACTTCTTCGACCTGCTGCCCGGACAGCGTAAGAAGATAACGATAACATCGCCCGAAGGACATTCGCTGAACGACTTCACGTTCAGACTGCATCAGTTGGGCGGCGTGAGATAAATTGTTGCTGGTTCATCCGTAATGTGAAGTGATTCAACAGTGAACCTAAAAGTAGCGGAGGTCTCCGGCCTCCGCAGCACCAAGTCGAATACATATCATCTTTAATAATAATAGATGTTGTGCATCATTGGTTGCTGCGGAGGTGGGAGGCCTCCGCTACTATATTGTATTGATATGGATTAGAGGTCGTCGAAGTTGACGGCTTCCTCCTTGGGGCGCTTGTGTGTGCTGGGCTGTTCTGACGAACCTTCCTTTGCAGGCTCGGTAGCTTTGTGGTGTTCTATTGGTGCGCCATTCTCGTCGAGCACTATCTCCTCCTCAACATGTATGCTGTCGGAGCGTGAAGAGTCAGCCTTCTCGCGAGTGTAGTAGCTCTGGCAGTTGTACATTGACGAGGTGATGTCGGCATCCTTCGGCTTGCCGAACTTCACGCGATACTTGGCGAACGCAGGGTCGTTAAGCACAGACTCGAGGAAGAGTCCGCAGATAGGCAGAGCGGTGCGCGAACCCTGTCCGAGAGCGCCGGTGCGGAAGTGGATGCAGCGGTATTCGCCGCCTACCCATGCGCCTACGACGAGCTTCGGGCTGACGCCCATGAACCATGCGTCGGAGTGGTTGTTGGATGTACCGGTCTTGCCGCCCCAGTCGGTGTCGCGGAATTTGCCCACGTATCCGTTGAGGCTCATCGAAGTGCCGCCCGGTTCGTGTGTGCCGCCCATGAGGAGCTGCTGCATGAGGAACGCACTCTTATAAGGTATCACCTGCTCCTCGTTCATCGGCGCACGGTATACCTCCTTGCCGTTGCGGTCGACGATGCGCGTAACGAGAACGCGCTTCACGTACTTACCGTCGTTGGCTACGGTGCTATAGGCGTTGGCAAGCTCGAGCAGGTTGATGTCGCTCGAACCGAGGGCGAGCGCCGGAGTCTCGTCGAGCGGACTCTCGATGCCCATCTTATGCGCCGTCTCGGCGATGCGCGTGATGCCCATTTCCTGTCCGAGGCGCACGGCGATAGAGTTGATGCTTCGTGCGAAAGCAGCCTTCAGCGGTATAGAGTCGCCGGTGAAGTAGCCGTTGGCGTTGGTAGGCGCCCAGGTCACCTCCTCGTTATGCTTCTTGTCGAACACCTGCATAGAGAAGTATTCGTCGCGGCGCTTGTCGCACGGCGTGAGTCCCTGATTCATAGCCTCGGTGTAGACGAAGAGCTTGAACGTAGAGCCCGGCTGGCGCATTGCCGTCACTTTGTCGTACTTCCACGACTTGAAGTCGATGTCGCCCACCCATGCCTTCACGGCGCCGGTCTGCGGCTCCATAGCCACGAACGAGCAGTGCATGAAGTGAACCATGTAGCGGATAGAGTCCATTGTAGACATCTCCTTCTCTATTGTGCCGTGCTCGTAGTCGAAGAGCTTCACCTTGTGCGGGCGGTTGAGGTAGTACTCGATGGAGTCGGGGTTGTTCGGGAAGCGTGTAAGCAGATACTTGTATACGGGCTGGCGCTTGGCTATGCCCTCGATGAAGCCCGGGATGACGTTGTGGTTCTCGTCCTGCCACGGGTCTTGGTTGCCCCAGTGGTTGTTGAAGTTGCGCTGCACCTGCTTCATCTGCTTTATGGCAGCCTCCTCGGCGTACTTCTGCATACGCGAGTCGATGGTGGTGTATATCTTCAGACCGGAGGTGTAGAGATCGTAGTCGTTGTCGCGGCACCATGTGCGCAGCTCGTCTGCAACAGCCTCGCGGAAGTAGAGCGCCGTGCCGTCGTAGTTGCTCTCAACGCTGTAGTTGAGCTTGATGTCTATTTTAGAGATAGAGTCGTAGTCGGCGCGTGTCATGTCGCCGTGGCTCACCATGTTGCTGAGCACGACGTTGCGGCGGCGCAACGAGTTCTCGGGGTGGGTGAGCGGGTTGTAGTAGGTGGTGGCTTTCAGCATACCCACGAGCACAGCCGCCTGCTCGACGGTGAGATCCTTTGGCGAGCAGTTGAAGTAGGTCTTCGCTGCGGTCTTGATGCCGAAGGCGTTGCTACCGAAGTCGACGGTGTTGGCGTACATGGTGAGAATCTCGTTCTTGTCGTGCGTCATCTCGAGCTTGGTGGCTATGATCCACTCCTTCGACTTGACGATGAGCATGCGCACGCCAGGAATCATGCCGAGCAGACCGGTAGAGTAGTTGGTGCGCATGCGGAACATGTTCTTGGCAAGCTGCTGCGTGATGGTAGAGGCGCCGCGTGCGTCGTGATGCACCACAGCGTCCTTCACAGCGCTGGCAAGACCTTTGTAGTCGATGCCGTGATGACTGTAGAAGCGCTCGTCCTCGGTAGCGATGAGAGCCTTCCAGAAGGCGGGGTTCACGTCCTCGAACTTCACTGGTGTGCGGTTCTCGTTGAAGTATTTGCCGATGAGCACACCGTCGTCGCTGTATATCTCCGACGCCTCACTGGTTACGGCATCCTTGATGGCGATGAAGCCCGGCGACTTGCCGAAGAGCCACAGGAGATTGATGTCGACAGCTCCGAGGTAGAGGAAGAAGGCAACGATGCACGAAGCTATGCCTATGAGTGTCTTGGCATACCATTTGCGGCCTCGGTAGAGGTTGCGGTACCAATGGCAGAAAGTGCGCGCCTTCTGCAGACACCAGGTGAGAATCAGCTTTACTTTTTTCATCTTATTGTTATTTTTCAAGTTGCCGCATGCCGATGACATGCCGCCGGTTTATTAATTGATTTATAGTTATGAATATGCAAAAGTACATATTTTGCTTAACCTACGAGACTTGTATCAATGAAATTTATGATTTCTTTAATGTTATCGGGGCAGAACCAGTGGATAGAAGCGTCGCGCTTGAACCATGTCAGCTGCTTGCGGCAGTAGCGGCGGCTGTTGCTCTGTATCTTGAAGATGCACTCGTCGAGGGTGGTGAGCCCGTCGAGATACTCGAACATCTCCTTGTAGCCCACGGTGTTCAGGGCGTTCTCCGAGCGTTGCGGGTAGACGGCAAGCGCCTCCTGCTCGAGTCCGGCGTCAATCATGTCGAGAACGCGTGCGTTGATGCGGTCGTAGAGCACGTCGCGCGGGCGGGTCAGTCCAATCTTTATGATGTTGAACGGGCGCTCCTTGCGCTCGCTCTTGCGAAACGAGGTGTAGGTCTGGCCCGTGCAGTGGCATATCTCGAGTGCATGCACTACACGGCGCGGGTTGTTGCGGTCGACAATAGCCCAGTGCTCGGGGTCGAGCAGCTTCAGTTCGGCAACGAGTCGCTCAAGTCCCTCGTCGGCAAGTCGCTGCTTCATCCACTCGCGCGTCTCGTCGTCGACGGTGGGTATGTCGTCGATGCCGTTGCACACGGCGTCGATGTACATCATCGAGCCGCCCGTGAGCAGCGCCGTGTCGTAGCGCTCGAAGAGGTCGGCGGTGAGCAGCTGCATCACATCGCTCTCGTACATCGACGCACTATAGTAGTCGCCGATGTGGTGGGTGCCAACGAAGTAGTGAGGCACACGGGCGCGCTGTGCGGCGGTAGGTGCGGCGGTGCCTATGGGTATCTCCTCGAATATCTGTCGGGAGTCGGCGTTGATGATCGGTATGTTGAGGTGCTCGGCCACTTGCAGGCACAGTTCAGTCTTGCCTACGCCCGTCGGACCGAGTATTACTATCAGTGTTTTTGCCATATAATATACGGAAACAAAAAAAGAGACAATAGCGGCAACGCAGTATCTCGAAAGCTGCATTGTCTCTATTGTCTCTATTATCTCTATTTCTTGAAAACAGTAGTGTTTTTTTGATGATGTCTATCGGATGATTCCGCGCTGTGAAGTCTCTACGAAGTTGAGGATGTATTCCACTTCCTTTGTCATAGGCAATGTCTTGCGTACCTCCTCGATGCCTTCCTTCAGTGTGCCTGTGTTGTAGAGCAGGCGGTAGGTGTTGTGGATGAGGTCGATCTGCTCCTTGCTGAATCCGCGGCGGCGCAGACCTACGATGTTCAGACCGCAATACTTCAGCGGGTCGCGACCGGCGATGATGTACGGCGGGATGTCCATCGGAGAGCGCGAACCGCCCTGCACCATTACGTAGCCGCCGATGTGGCAGAACTGGTGAACGAGAACGCAACCAGAGAGAATGGCGTTGTCGTCGATGACTACCTCGCCGGCAAGCTTTGTAGAGTTGCCGATAATCAGTCCGCTACCGAGCACGCAATCGTGTCCTACGTGCATGTTCTCCATCAGAAGGTTGTTGGAGCCGACAACGGTCTTGCCTTTCGACGCTGTACCGCGCGAGATTGTTACGTTCTCGCGGATAGAGTTGTTGTCGCCGACAACGCAGGTCGTCTCCTCGCCACGGAACTTGAGGTCTTGCGGCTTTGTAGAGATACTTGCGCCGGGGAAGAACTCGTTGTTGCTGCCGATGCGTGCACCTACATGGATAGTAACACTGTTCTGCATTACGTTGTTGTCGCCGATTTCTACATCACGGTCGATGTAGCAGAACGGGCCGATGATGTTGTTATCGCCAAGCTTTGCTTCGGGATGTACGTATGCTAAAGGACTGATTTGATTCATCTTGATTATATTTTATGGAGATGTGCCAAAATGAAGTTACACGTGGCAGACTCCCTTTTGACACATCTTCTTTACTATTTACTTGTTCTTTACAATCTGTGCTGTGAATGTAGCCTCCGAAACGACGTGGTCGCCTACGAACACGTAGCCCTTCATCGACGAGATGCCATGGCGCAACGGCGCAAGCAGGTCGACCTTAAAGAGAAGTGTGTCGCCAGGAACAACCTTCTGGCGGAACTTCACGTCATCTATCTTCATGAAGTAAGTAGACCAGCGCTCTGGCTCTTCGAGAGTGTTGAGCACCAGCAGACCGCCGCACTGAGCCATCGCCTCAATCTGAAGCACGCCCGGCATGACAGGCTCCTGCGGGAAGTGGCCTACGAAGAACGGCTCGTTGGCTGTGACGTTCTTCACGCCTACGATGCTTGTGGCGCCGAGGCTTATCACCTTGTCGACAAGCTGCATCGGATAGCGATGGGGGAGAAGCTCGCGGATGCGGATGTTGTCCATCAGCGGTTCCTCGTTCGGGTCATATATCGGTGCCTGAATCTCGTGCTTGCGAATCTCGCGGCGCATGAGGCGTGCAAACTTGTTGTTGATGGTGTGACCGGGGCGTGTGGCGATGATGCGGCCTTTGATAGGCTTGCCGATGAGAGCCATGTCGCCGATTACGTCGAGCAACTTGTGGCGTGTGCACTCGTTGTCCCAAACAAGCGGCTTGTGCTGTATGTAGCCAAGCTCAGTAGCGTCGCGACGCTCTACGTGAATCATGTCTGCAAGCGAGTCGAGACGCTCCTGTGTGGTCTGCATCTCGTAGATGACGATGGCGTTGTCGAGGTCGCCGCCCTTGATGAGGTTGGCCTTCAACAGCGGCTCGATGTCGCGTACGAATACGAAGGTGCGCGCCGGAGCGATGTCGGTGCCAAACTTGTCGATGCGGTCGAGTGTGGCAAACTGTGAGCTGACGAACTTGGAGTTGAACGAGCACATTGCTGTGAGCGAGAACTCCTCGTCGGGGAGGATGGTGATGCAAGAACCGGTCGCCTCGTCCTTCACCTCAATCTTGTGGCGGATGATATACCAGTCCTTAGGAGCGTTCTGCTCCTCAATGCCCACCTCGTTGATCTTGTCAACGTACAGAGCTGCACTACCGTCGAGGATAGGGAACTCGGGGCCGTTCACCTGGATGAGACAGTTGTCGATGCCCATAGCGTAGAGGGCAGCCATACCGTGCTCAATGGTAGACACGCGCATATCGCCTTTACCCAAAACGGTGCCACGCTGTGTGTCAATTACGTTCTCAGCGATTGCCTGAATTGTAGGCATACCGTCGAGGTCGATGCGCTGTATTTTATAGCCAGTGTTCTCAGGGGCAGGGTTGAATGTCACGGTGAGACTCAAACCGGTGTGCAGGCCTTTGCCGCACAAAGAGAAACTGCCTTTAAGTGTCTTTTGTTTTGACATTATTGTATTGTTTGTTGTTTATTTATCGTTGTTCTTGAACGACTCCATCTCTTTCTTCAGGTCGTTCAAGTCCTTGTACATATCAGGCAGACGACGGAAGATAGCCTGCGACTTAAAGTACTGGCGCAGTGGCATTGGTGGTGTGCCGATGAGTTCTTCGTTGCCTTTCAAGTTGCCAGGTACGCCCGACTGTGCTCCGAGAAGGGTGCGGTCGCCGATTGTGATGTGTCCTGCCAAACCAACCTGGCCGCCGAACATACACCATGAACCTACCTTTGTGCTGCCTGCAATGCCTACCTGGGCCGACATCACGGTGTTCTCGCCAATCTCCACGTTGTGGGCAATCTGCACGAGGTTGTCGAGCTTAACGCCCTTGCGGATGACGGTAGAACCCATTGTCGAACGGTCTACACATGTGTTAGCGCCGATCTCAACATTGTCTTCGATGGTCACGATGCCAATCTGCGGTATCTTGTCGTAGCCTTCTGCGTTAGGAGCGAAGCCGAATCCGTCAGAACCGATTACGCTGCCGGCGTGAAGAGTTACGTTGTTGCCGAGCTTACAGCCCTGATAGATGGTCGTGTTAGGGTAGATGAGGCAGTTGTCGCCCATCTTCACGTTGTCGCCGATTACGGCGTGAGGATAAATCTGGCAGTTGTCGCCTACAACGGCGTTGTCGCCGATGCATGCAAACGGACCCACATAGCAGTCCTTGCCGAGCTTTGCAGTCGGCGATACGTATGCCTGCGGAGCCACGCCAGTCTTCTTCGGCTTGCTTGCTTCATAGATTTGGAGCAGCTTGGCAATACACTCGTATGCGTTGTCAACACGTATGAGTGTGGCCTGAACGGGGTGCTCAAGCTCTACATCGTTGTTGACAATCACTACCGACGACTTGGTGTCGTAGATGTAGTGGGTGTATTTCGGGTTTGAAAGGAATGAGATGGCGCCTTCTACACCTTCTTCTATCTTTGCGAAGGTGTTGATTTTCGCATCTTTGTTGCCTTCTACGCGACCGCCAATCACGCTCGCTATCTGTTCTGCTGTAAATTCCATTTCTGTTTTTTCTATGTTATTCTTGCAAATATATAGATGATAGTTGTCTATAGATGTTGCAAATGTAAGAAAATTAATTTACATTATGCTTTTTAACAATACATATTTATCAATTTTGTCTGAAAATACGTCAGTTTTTACGAAAAAAGCCCGGTGTGAGGCTTTAAATGCCGTATTTTTTCAGTTCAGCGTCCATCTGCATCTGCAGTTCCTTTGCCTTCTCTGCAGCAACGGTTGCGAAGTCTTCGCCATTAGAAGCGTAGATGATTCCGCGAGAGCTGTTGACGAGAAGTCCGCAGTCGGCGTTCATTCCGTACTTGCATACTTCCTCAAGCGAACCGCCCTGAGCACCAACGCCAGGAACGAGCAGGAAGTGGTCGGGAACTATCTTGCGGATATCCTCGAACATGCGGCCCTGTGTAGCTCCGACAACGTACATCATGTTCTCCTTGTCGCCCCACTGCTGAGATGTGCGCAGCACCTTCTCGAACAGACGCTCACCGTCCTTGTCTTCTGTGAGCTGGAAGTCGTGACTTCCCTTGTTGCTGGTGAGAGCGAGCAGGATAACCCACTTGCCCTTGTAGCCGAGGAACGGCGTAACGCTGTCTTCGCCCATGTACGGTGCTACGGTGAGCGAGTCTACGTCGTACTCGTCGAAGAATGTGCGAGCGTACATTGCGCTTGTGTTGCCGATGTCGCCGCGCTTTGCGTCAGCCACGATGAAGTGGTTGGGGTAGTTCTCCTTCAGATACTTGATTGTCTTCTCGAAAGAGATGAGACCCTTCACGCCGAATGCCTCATAGAAAGCGAGGTTTGGCTTGTAAGAAACGCAGTATGGGGCTGTTGCGTCGATGATTGCCTTGTTGAAGGCGAAGATTGGGTCTTCCTCGTTGAGGATATGCTGCGGCACCTTCTTCAAGTCGGTGTCAAGACCTACACAGAGGAACGAGCGCTTTGTCTTTATCTGGCTTACTAATTCTGATCTGTTCATAACGATTGGTTTTACAAATTGATTATACAATAAGTTTTATAAACTGATGCTAAAAAAGATATAATTGCTTTTGGTTGCAACCGATTACAATTCGTTCTCCTTCATCTTCTCAGCATTCTCTGCTACGGTGAGTGCGTCGATCATCTGCTGGATGTTGCCGCCCATGAAGCCGGGGAGGTCGTATACGGTCATGCCGATGCGATGGTCGGTTACACGGCCCTGCGGGAAGTTGTATGTACGAATCTTTGCCGAGCGGTCGCCGGTAGAGACGAGAGTCTTGCGGCGGTTTGCAATGTCGTCGACATACTTCTGGTGCTCCTTATCATATATATATGTACGCAGACGTGCAAGAGCTCTTTCCTTGTTCTTAGGCTGGTCGCGGGTCTCTGTACACTCGATGAGGATTTCCTCAACCTCTCCTGTGTTCGGGTTCTTCCACATATAGCGGGCACGCACACCCGACTCCACCTTGTTCACGTTCTGTCCGCCAGCACCTGACGAACGGAATGTATCCCACTTGATTTCGCCCTCGTTGATGTTAACCTCAAACGGGTCTGCCTCAGGAAGAACGGCTACGGTAGCAGCAGAAGTCTGCATGCGTCCGTTTGATTCGGTAACAGGCACACGCTGTACGCGGTGAACACCCGACTCATACTTCAATGTGCCGTATACGTTGTCGCCGCTTACTGCGAAGCAGATTTCCTTGAAGCCGCCGACAGCGCCTTCGCTCTCGCTTGTTACAGACACTGTCCAGCCCTTCGACTCGCAGTATTTCTTGTACATCATGAATATCTCGCCGGCAAAGAGACAAGCCTCGTCGCCACCGGTACCGGCGCGAATCTCCATCTGTACGTTCTTTGCGTCCTCGGGATCCTTCGGCACAAGAGCAATCTTTATTTCTTCCTCAAGTTTTGGCTGGAGCTCTTCGTTTACGGAGAGTTCCTCACGCGCCATCTCTTTCATCTCCGCATCCTGCTCGTTCATGATGATATCCTTTGCCTCAGCGATGCCGTTAAGACAATTGATATACTTCTGACGGAGCTTCATAATGTCTTCAAGATCCTTGTACTCCTTTGTCAGTTTCACGTAACGCTGTTGGTCGGCGATTACAGAAGGGTCGGTGATGAGGGTTGATACTTCCTCATAGCGTGCCTCAAGTCCGTCGAGTTTTTCTAATATGTTATTGTTTTCTGCCATTTGTCAAATTTAATGTTGTTATGGTGTGGGGGTGAGATGTTGAGGTGGTGAGGTGTTGTGATGTTGAGGTGGTGAGATGTTGAGGTGGTGTTATGGTGAGATATGCTAACATATGTCAACACTCCAACATCTCACCACATCACCATCTTATCTCACCACCTCAACCACCTCACCATCTTATTAATACTCGAACTCTCCGTATTCAGACTTAATGAGGAGTGAGCGTTTGCCCTCTTCGATGCGTCCTACGATCTGTGCGTCGATGTTGAAGCTCTTGCTGATAGCGATAACCTTCTCTGCAACCTCCGGACGTACGTAAATCTCCATGCGGTGACCCATGTTGAATACCTTGTACATCTCCTTCCAGTCGGTGTGGCTCTGCTCCTGAATGAGGCGGAACAACGGCGGAATCGGGAACATGTTGTCCTTGATTACGCGGCAGTTCTCGCCGACGAAGTGCAGCACCTTTGTTTGTGCGCCGCCGGTGCAGTGAACCATACCGTGAATCTCCGGACGCAGCTCGTCGAGCAGGCGCTTGATGACCGGAGCGTATGTACGTGTCGGCGAGAGAACGAGTTGTCCGGCTGTTACAGGTGTGCCCTCCACCTTGTCGTCAAGACGGCAGCCACCGCTGTATACGAGTTCTTCGGGCACAGCGTGGTCGTAGCTTTCCGGATATTTCTCTGCGAGATACTTCGAGAACACGTCGTGGCGAGCGCTGGTGAGTCCGTTAGAACCCATACCGCCGTTGTACTGTTTCTCGTATGTAGCCTGACCGAATGAAGCCAGACCTACGATAACGTCGCCCGGACGGATGTTAGCGTTGTCGATAACGTCGCTGCGCTTCATGCGGCAGGTAACTGTAGAGTCGACGATGATAGTGCGCACGAGGTCGCCAACATCGGCTGTCTCACCGCCGGTAGCGTAAACGCCTACGCCCATCTTGCGCAGATCCTCGAGCAGTTCGTCTGTGCCGTTGATAACAGCCGAGATAACTTCACCAGGGATAACCATCTTGTTGCGTCCGATAGTGCTTGAAACGAGGATGTTATCAACGGCGCCCACGCAGAGCAGGTCGTCGGTGTTCATCACGATAGCGTCCTGAGCCACGCCTTTCCATACGCTGAGGTCGCCGGTTTCCTTCCAGTACATGTAGGCGAGCGACGACTTGGTGCCAGCACCGTCGGCGTGCATGATGTTGCAGTATTCGGGGTCGCCGCCGAGGATATCGGGGATTATTTTGCAGAAAGCCTGCGGATAGAGACCCTTGTCGATGTTCTTGATGGCGTTGTGTACGTCTTCTTTAGCTGCGCTTACGCCGCGCATCATGTATCTGTTAGATGTATCCATTTGATTGTATATTTAATTGATAATCAATGTTTTAAGTATTTGGGC
>OBAI01001780.1_pt1 | contig 15209 bp, 4 predicted proteins | sample 1517461 | NCBI WGS metagenome assembly OBAI01 (sample SAMN04571696, study PRJEB22368) | human gut metagenome | biome: human gut; material: stool | host: Homo sapiens | place: Luxembourg | collected 2012-06-29
TCCCTCTAAAGAGGGAGGGTTGTGGGTGCCTGCCGCGAAGCGGCTGTCGGCCTCAATTCTCTTCACTCAATTCTCAATTCTGCAACAAAAAAGAGACGCCGGTTTCCCGGCGCCCCTTTGGGACGTATTCCCGATTACTTACCTAACTTAGCCAGAATTTCCTGGATCTGTTTCTTCATCTCCTGGTTTTCTTTCTCCAGGCTATCGATGCGCTGATCCTTTGCCACATCGCTGGCTTTGATTTCAGAAATCTGTTTCTCCTGGGCAGCAATGGTCTCTGCCATCTGGGCCTTGCTGACGCCGTTATAGGCGGAGCCTTTGCCTACTTTGAAGGATACCCCTGCGTTCACACCGGGATCTCCGTTGCCCATGGATACGCCTACGCTGACCATGGTGTTGGCGTTGGGCTGGTAGAAGGCGCCTACCGCTGCGGCGTTGGCATTCCGGTAGTGACCGTAGCCTACGGCGTAGCTTGCCTTGTCGGCGGGATCATAGTCCAGCGGATGGAGGGCAGCCAATGCATTGCTCCCGGCGGCGGCCTTGTTGATATTGTTATTCAAATGGCCGTAGGCGCTGTGCATTTCCCGATAAATCTGCTGGGTATTGGCCGCAGCCACATCATTCACGTAGCCCACATTGGCAGCGGATGTAGCATCCTGTGCATCGGTCTGGACACCGGTAATGATGCGGGCCGTAGTGCTGCCACCGGAGTCCTTACCGCTGATATCGATCTTGGTTGCCTTATCGGAGCCGCCAATCTTGATGGTGCTGCCATCGCTGTTGATGAGGTCAGCGGTCTTCTTCACCTGGGTATCGAGGCTGACCAGGTTCTGGGCGGTGGTGTTGTCCTTCTTGATATAGGACCCATCGTCTGTCGGACGGAGCTCATTGTAAACGGTATCACCCGTAACCAGCTGTTTATTGCCGCTTTCAACCTTACCTGTACCAATAGCATCGCCCCAGGCATCTTCGTTGGCCTTGGCCGCATCAGTAGAAGCGGCCTTGCCATCAGCATCTTTCATGTTCTTACCGATGTTCGAAGCATCGATATTTGCCTTATTCTGGCCAAGGGATTCGATGGCTGCACTGTTCTTTTCGATGTTGTCAGAGTTTGTCTTAATGGCAGCGCTGTTCTGTTCAATGGCTTTGCCATTCTTCTCGATATTGTTGGAGTTCGTAGCCACCTGGGAAGTGGTCTGTTCCACAGTCTTACTGATCTTTTCGATGTTGTCGGAATTGGTCTTAATGGCGGCACTGTTCTTCTCAATGGCCTTGCCGTTCTTCTCGATATTATCGGAATTGGTCTTGATGGCGGTGCTGTTCTTCTCAATGGCTTTACTGTTCTTTTCGATATTATCAGCATTGGTCTTGATGGCGGCACTGTTCTGTTCCACAGTCTTGCTGATCTTCTCGATGTTGTCAGAGTTGGTCTTGATAGCAGCGCTGTTCTGTTCAATGGCCTTGCCGTTCTTCTCGATGTTATCAGAATTGGTCTTGATGGCAGCACTGTTCTGTTCAATGGCCTTGCCATTCTTCTCGATGTTATCGGCATTCGTCTTGATGGCGGCGCTGTTCTTCTCAATGGCCTTGCCGTTCTTCTCAATGTTATCAGAATTGGTCTTGATGGCAGCGCTGTTCTGTTCAATAGACTTACCATTCTTCTCGATGTTATCGGAGTTGGTCTTGATGGCGGCGCTGTTGGCATCTGCTTTGGCATCTACAGCATTCACCTGTTTTACCGTAGCCGCATCGGTGTCTGCTGTGCCGGGTGCCAGGTTAGTAATTTTATTGTTGCTGACACTGACATCGCCGCCGCTGATGGTGGTGCCTTTATCACTGAACGAGATCTTGCCGCCTGCTGCACTGTCAGTTGTCTGGCTGGTAATGGATGTGATACCGGTGAGGTCTTTGGCCAGCTGGATCTTCAGCTTGCCATCAACATTGTTCACGCCGATGTTCTTATCCGTCAGCTTCGTGCTGTCTGCACCGCCGGTGATATCCAGCTGTTCATCCAGTTTCTTTGTGATGACAGTCTTGTCATCGCCCTTGAACTTCAGGCCGTCATCCAGGGTAGCGACGGTGTGTTTGTTGTTTCCATCCTTGTCCTGGTAGATGATTCGGGTGATGCCATCCTTGCCGTCCACGCCGGCTGCGCCCTGTTCCGTCTTGATGATGGTCATGGTGTAGCCGTCTTTGCCATCCTTGCCGGCAATGCCGATGGAACCGTCTTTACCGTTCTGGCCATCCTTGCCGACGGTGATGCTGTCCAAGCCTCCATGGAGGGCGTCATAGACGGTCTTGCCGGTAACCAGCTGCTGGGATTTATCGCCCTTTTCCGCTACTTCGCCGGTGTCGTCCACGTCAATCTGGCCACTCGTATTGATATTCAGGTGCTTGCCCGTATTCACACTGATGCCATTGGTATCCACCGTGATGCCTGTACCGGCCACGGCAGAAATCTTCTTGGTTTCAGAATCCATCTTGATACCATCGCCTGCGGTATAGGTGATAGCGTCGACCTTATCGTTCACCTGTTTCACCGTAGCCGCATCATCGTCTGCTTCACCGGCTGCCAGTTTCGTGATCTTGCCGTTGTTGACGCTGATATTCTTATCGCCTGCGTCGAGGGTAATCTTAGCGCCCTTGTCATCTTTGTCACCGCTGCCGCCGGAGATGGAAGTGATATCGGTGAGGTCGTTCGCCAGTTTCACATCATAGGTTACTTTGCCGGTAGTAGCATCGGTATCGCTGTGAATCTGGATGTTCTTGCCGGCATATTTGCCTGCTTCCGTTGCCGCTACTGTTTTGCCTTCTACAGTGAGAGCCGTATGAGCGCCACTGGCTTTTTTATCCAGTGCATTATAGGCTGTCTGCAGATCACTGAGGTTTACTGCATTTGTCAGACCCTCAGTGACCTTGGAAATGTCCGTTGCACCGTTCAATGCACTCTTCACATTGGTAATGGTCGTGCCCGTTGTACCACCGGCAAGGGTGATCTTTGTCTTGTCCACGGTGGTCTTGCCATCAACAGTCGTAGTGTCATATTTGACCGCACTGCCATCCATATCAGACATCTGCTTATCCAGAGCCGTCAGGTTTTCTGCAGTGGTTTTATTCTTCTTTACATAAGTCCCATCAGCCGGCCGTACTTCGCTGTACACGGTGCCGCCGGTAACCAGCTGCTGGCTGCCGTTGGAGGAAGCATCCGAAGCCTTGGCATCGGCAATCTTGCCAGTACCTATAGCAGTGCCCCAGGAGTTTTCGTTTTTACGCTGTGCGTCCTCTATCTTATCTTTGTCTGTTTCTTTGACAGGAGTACCATACTTCGAATCACTTTTCTCTACGTAATAAGGAGAATCAGTGTCCCACTGATCACTATAATAAATTATGTCTCCATTCTCATCCTTCATATCAGGAGTATAGTGACTGCCGATATTGCCTGCATCCAGATCTGCTTTCTGCCTGAGCTGGCTGAGATTGACCGCTGCATCATCCCGAGTTCCATCAGCAAGATTGAGGATGGTCGTTCCACCCTGTTGTCCTTGAAGGGTAATCCGCGAATAGTCTGTTATTGAACCACCAGCGCTGCCTGATCCGCCGGTCTCATCATACTTGACGCTTAATGTATCTGTAAGCCCTATCTTGCTGCCCAGTTTCTTGATTTGGGCTACGTTGACAGCGTCTGTATCCGCTGTGCCGGCTGCTACGCCCGTAATCTGGCGGGTCAGGCTGCCGTCGGCTTTGCCTACGGAAACAGCGGCATTAGTCGCTTTCCAGGTACCCGTTTTAGCGGTAGATACTTTGTCCGTTTCCGGATCATATCCGGTTACTCCCTTATCAATAGAAGCCACGGAATCGCTGCCAATAGCGACACCGCCATCTTTCTGTACATCCGCATTATGGCCGATGACTACGGCGTTGAATGCGGCCAGTTCTTTCTGGGAATCTGCCGAGCCGATGACCACATTGTTGCTCTTATTACTCAGGGTGTGGTTATCACCGACAACGATGTTCGACTGGTTCTTCGTGATGCTGTCACCGGTGACGCTGTTGTTGGCGCCGATGATGTAGTCTCCCTTGCCGTTGGTCAGGGTGTTGTTGGAGCCGTCTACGTAGTTGTACTGGGTAGAAGTGTCTTCTGCATAGGTGGCATCTTTACCGGTAATGGTGTTGCCCACGCCGATGACCTGGGTCATGTAGGCTCTGGTAATGTTGTTACCGCCGCCCATAACCATGACCTGGGCGCCGCTCTTGGGAACGGCAGACTGTACGGCAGATTCAAGAGCCTTTGCATCCTTATTGCCAACAGCGATCTTAATTTTTGAAAGCGCACTCGTATCCAATTCACGATACGAATCGGTTACGCTGTTGCCGGCGCCATAAATCAAGGCGGCATTCGAGTCCTTGGTCACGTTGGCCTGGCCGACGATGCTGTTGGCTACGCCGCTGGTAGCCTTGTTTGTATCGGTATTGTAGTTGACGTTGACGGTACCCAGAGAAACGGCCGCAGCCCCCTGCAGGCCGGAGCCTATAACGCCGGAGTAGGAACCTGCAACAGTCGAGGCAATGCCGGTTGTACCCGTTTCATAGCCTGCAGCCAGGCCGGCAATCCTGGAAGCAGTAGCACCGGTATTATCTGCATTGGTGTTAAAACTGCCAATCTGAGGCCCTTCCTGGACGGAGTAATACTTGGTCTTCGCATTGCTGATGGCCTTGTCACGAGCCTGCTGTTCTGCATACAGCTGGGCACCATTGATTGCTTCTGTGCTGTTTTCACTAATAGTACCGGCTTTCACGTTCGTAATGGTCGTGCCGGTAGTACCGCCAGCAAGAGTAATCTTCGTTTTATCGACCGTGGTGCCATTCGTGTCATATTTAACAGAACTGTTGTCCAAATTATAAAGCTGTTTACCAGTAACGGCATCAGTAGATGTAGCATTTACTGTGCCATCAGTGAGATTGGTAACTTTGCCTTTATTGACATCGATATTGTTGTCTGCAGTATCCAGTGTTACCTTGGCACCAGTAGTACTGCCAGTTGTCTGACTGGTAATAGAAGTGATGCCCGTCAGGTCTTTAGCCAGCTGGATGGTGAGACCGCCAGCAGAGGTGACATGGCCCTTTTCATCTGTAGTATTTGCTTTAGCTACTACGCCGATGTTGTCGCTGGTCAGATTTTTGCTATCCGTAACACCGCCTTTGATGCTGAGAGTATTATTGGCTGCATTGGGGTCGAGTTTCGTTTCTACTGTGGTATTTTCTGTGTCTCCAGTAAATTTCAGACCATCATCAAGGTTAGCGATGTAGTTATAACCAGATTCAGAACTATCATAGGCTAAACGGCCCTGATAATTCGTGTCTCCATGCATGGCTCCGTGGAGGTAGTAGAAGTTTTTACCATCCTGCAGGTATACATATCCAAGAGGACTGCTAACAGTTTTTGCCGTATCATTCGTATCTTTATAGCTGTCGTTGGCAATGCCCAAAACAGCACCGCGAGCATCGCTGTTATCTGTGCCATTATCATAATGTATACTTACCGTAGAACCATCGATTCGAACATGACTACCCAGCTGGTCGTACGACTGATTATGTTTATTTGTTTCTTTATCCGATGAAGCATCACCAACAGCACGATAAACATCGAGGCTGCCGCCGTTACCACTGGTTGCCTGTCCTAAAATTACGTCCTTTTTCAGTCCGATTGTAACGTCATTGGTATCGGCTGTTTTGGACACGGACAGGTTTCCATCGGAGCCGGCAGAGAAGTCTACCGTATTGTTATCTCCATCTACTGTCGTAGCATTGGTTTTACCAGCAGTCAGCTGCCAGGATCCCTTCTGGGCCGCTACTTTTTCCAGCTGGCCAACAGTAGCTGCATCGTTGGCATCAGAACCAGCGGCTACATTAGTAATCCGGCGCATATTTGTGCTAGAACCTACGGAAACATAAGAAGTTGGCGCCTTGTAATCAGAAGCAGTAGTATCCCTGAATTTAGCATTCTCAGTGGAAGCAGCCGCCGTGGCTACAGAATTAGCACCGATGGCGATATTGTTATTTTCTGCCTGCGCCTTATAGCCAAGGGCAATTGAATTGCCATTCTTATTGGCATTCGTCTTATCAGTATCGCTGTTATTTTTCCAAGGGTCTGCGGAAGCGCCATAGCCCAAAGCGATGGAACCAGTACCTGTTGCATCTGCACTGGAGCCGATAACTACTACGTCGCTGCCACCTTTTGCCTGTAGCCTGACGCCATTTGCATCATATCCTGAACCAATGAATACACTGTCCTGGGATGTCGAAGCCAAACGGTCACCGATAACTATCGTACGAGGTCCTGCCTGAGTGTGTACGCCGATTGTAATAGAATGTTCACCTATTGCGCCTTGATCATTGACGGCAATATCATTTGGCTGATAGTTTTCCGAGGTGCTTCTTTTATCTGAGGTGTTATGCCAAATACCTATAAACTGCCAACCGGTAGTATCCGTTTTATCCGCTGCCTGCGCATCCATCGGTGCCGCCATGAAAGATACCGATGCCAGGGCTGCCATCACCAGGGCCGCCAGTGCCTTTCCGGATGTGGCCCCCTCGTTCTTACTCTTGCTGTGGCTCTTTGCCAGTTCCGATGCCACCACGTACATGTGCTTTGTTTTACTGTAAATCACCTTAAAAATCTTATTCATTTTCTATGCTCCTTTTTGTATCCCCGCTTTAGATTTTTGGATACCTGCACGCCTGCCTCCCCCTGCTGCGGTCCACCTCCAGTCTCGGCCAGCATGTGCAGTTTTTAGTGTCTTTACATGAGTAAATTTCAAAAGGGTTTAATCTTTCAATTCCCCGTAGATTAAGTTTAATGCAACCGATACATAATATTATGCATTCACATCATAGTCTTTATCTAGTATACCACATTTTTATGTATGCAGGGTAATATTTTGGTAAAGTAAATAGATTCCAGTTTATGCATAAAAATAAACTGCATAATCCATTAATATATCCAGTAAGTCCGATTTAGCCGATAAATTCTGCACTGCTTAAAGCAGGCAGGCCCCTTCTGATGCATCTGCCGTATGATTTCCCGCATCATCCGGCCCAATAAATTACCTTGGATAATTAAATCGCATGGTGGAATGTATTGAAAAAGAAAGAGTTGAGAGTTGAGAGTTGCGGTCCCGCGGCTGCGCCGCCAATAGCAAACAGTTTGTCACAGATGACTCTATCCGCATAAAGCGTCCCCCCCTTAGAGAAGGGGGGCGGCCAAAGGCCGGGGGATGGATCCGCCTCGCAGAGGCGGGTTCTGCGAAGCAGAGGATTCTATAAGCCTGCGGCGAAAAAGAAAGAGTTGAGAGTTGAGATTTGAGAGTTGAGAGTTGAGATTTGAGATTTGAGGTCCGGCCTGCGGCGTTTCCATCAATTTCCACCATCATCTCTCAGTCTGATGGACAGCTCTCTTCACTCAATATAACTCTATCCCTAACCATGCAGGCCCTTGGAGAAGGGCCGCGCCAAAGGCGCAGGATGGATCCGCCTCGCAGAGGCGGGTTCTGCGAAGCAGAGGGACTCATCATCTCGCGGTGCTTATGTGGCTAAGCGGCGTGTGAACGGACGGGGGCTTCTAGCTGCCAGCTGTTAGCTTTTAGGAAAGCCGGTCCGCTTCCATCAATCCCCGTCACCATCTCTCAGTCCGGTGGACAGTTCTCTTCTGGGAAGAGAGCCTCCTACAGAGTCACTTGCACGTTATACGGTTACAGTCATCAGGATTCCAACAACGGCGCAGCCGCAATAGTAAGCCTTCCCCTTGAGGGGAAGGGCAGGGTTAGGGTGGTTGACTATACACGCCAACATGCTTTGTGAGATAAACGGAATCCCACTTTACCTCTCGATTCACTTCAAGAGCCCCTCTCCGCCCTTCGGGCACCTCCCCCCTGGCGCACTTCGTGCTTGGGGGGAGGCTTGGGTAGAGTCATTTCCACGTTATAGGATCAGTGTCATCAGGATTCCAACGGCGGCGCAGCCGCATAAAGATAGCCTCCTTCCTCTGGAAGGAGGTGGCGCCGAAGGCGACGGAGGTTAGCCGTTGGAAGCGCCGCAGGCTGGACCCATCATTTTCCATCAGCTATCCTCACCCCGGTGGGGAGCTCCTTCCCAAGGAAGGAGCCTCCTGCAGAGTCAATTTTACGTTATTTGTGCAGAGCCATCAGGATTCCAACGGCGGCGGAGCCGCAGATAGTAAGCCTTCCCCTCGAGGGGAAGGTTTGGTTAGGGTGGTTGACTATGCACGTTAATATGCCAGGTAAAAATACAGGAAATTACATTCCCACCGACAGGATCCTATCGTAACCCCTCTCCGCCCTTCGGGCACCTCCCCCCTGGCGCACTTCGTGCTTGGGGGGAGGCTTGGGTAGGGTCATTTCCACGTTACAGGGTTAGAGCCATCAGAATCCCAACGGCGGCGAAGCCGCTGTCCGTTCTCATAATGCGGCGCCATATGAATTGTGCGCCGCCACCTTTGCGGCGATAGCCGCTAATGGATTCCGCTCAAGGCTCAAGGCTGAAGGCTCAAGGCCCCGCCCCCAGTGACTCCAACCATCTTCTCTATTATCACCGGTTAGTGCGGTTAACTATACACGCCAGCATGCTTTGCGAGACTTAAGCCGCTTCGCGGCAAATGCACCCCCTCTGCCTTCGGCATCTCCCCCGGTGGGGGAGACAAGTTATTAGCGGCGAAGCCGCGGGGCCTCAATTCTCTTCACTCAATTCTCAATTCTAAAAAAAGAGACGCCGGTTTCCCGACGTCCCTTTTGGACTATACCGTCTTACTTACCTATTTTTGCCATAATCTCCTGCATCTGTTTTTCCAGTGCATCGATCCGCTTTTCCTTGGCTTCGTTATCCGCCTTCAGGGCATTGTAGTCTGCTTTGATGGCCGCATTATCAGCCTTCATGGCGGAGATTTCTTTCGACTGGGTGGCGATGGTTTCTGCCATCTGGGCTTTGCTCATGTCGTTGTATACGGAGCCTTTACCCAGTTTGATGCTGAAGCCGCCGTTGACCATGTTCCGGTTGTCCCCCATGGTCCAGCCGAGATTGAACATGGACCTTGCATTGGGCCGGTAGAAGAGGCCCACGGCAGCGGCGGTTTCGTTCCGGTAGTTGCCTACGCCCGCAGCGAAGTCCCACTTGTCGCTGGGATCAAAGTCCAGGGGGTGGAGAGCCGCCAGGGCTGCGGCACCGGCGCCGACCTTGTTGATCCGGCTTCCCAGTTCACCGACACGGTTATCCAGGTTGAAGATGTTCCCTGCGTTGGCGGCTACCTGGTTATCCAGGGCGGTGATGTTGGCGCCGGCTGTGTTGGCAGCTTTGATGTAGTGGCCATCCTTTGCCACCCGGGTCTCGTTGTAGACCGTGCCTGCATTGACGGCGCTGGTGGAACCCTTTTCGATGGAGGTATCGGCGAGGCCGGTGACCTTGCTGTCTTTGATGGTGACTCCGCCGATGGTGGCTTCTTTATCCACGGTGAGGCTCTCTGTCTTCACATCCTTGGCGGTGACGCTGTCTACGCTGATATCCTTTGCCATGTCCACGGTGAAGGTCTTCACTCCATCCTTCACGTCATTCGTGGCGACAGTGACGCTGGAAGAACCGGCCTTGACATCTATCGATTCCTTGGCCAGGTTATTGATGACCGTCTTTCCGGCATCATTGATATTGGACAGGCTGATGTCCGCCTTGGTCTGCTGCAGTGTTTCGATGTCCCTGCCGTTCTTCTCGATATTCTTCGAATTCGTGGCGATGGCGGCGGTGTTCTTTTCGATGTTCAGTCCGTTCTTCTCGATGTTCTTCGAGTTCGTTTCCACCCGGGCTGCCGTCTTCTCCACGGTGGTGCTAATGGTTTCAATATTCTTCGAATTGGTGGCAATGGCGGCCGTATTCTTCTCGATGGCGGCGCCATTCTTCTCGATGTTATTCGAATTGGTAGCGATGGCAGCACTGTTCTTCTCGATGGCGGCACCGTTCTTTTCGATGTTCTGTGCATTCGTAGCGATGGCAGCACTGTTCTTCTCGATGGCGGCACCGTTCTTTTCGATATTCTGTGCATTTGTAGCGATGGCTGCGCTGTTCTTTTCGATGTTCTGTGCATTCGTAGCGATGGCAGCACTGTTCTTCTCGATGGCTGCGCTGTTCTTTACAATGTTCTGGGCGTTCGTAGCAATAGCAGCGGTATTTTTCTCGATGGCTGCGCCATTCTTCTCGATATTTCCAGCATTGGTGCTGATGTCAGACGTATTCTTCTCGATTGCTGCACCATTTTTCACGATATTCTGGGCGTTGGTGGCAATGTCAGCCGTATTCTTCTCAATGGCTGCACCGTTCTTCACGATATTCTGGGAATTGGTATCAATGGCGGCGCTGTTCTTCTCGATGGCCAGACCATTCTTCTCGATGTTGTCGGCATTCGTCTTCACTTTGCCATCCAGCGCTTCCAGGTTCTCTGCCACCGTATTGCCAGATCTGATGTAGTTGCCATCATTGTCCACGTGAACTTCATTGTACACGGCGCCGCCGGAAAGGAGGCCGGTATCCCCTTTGGCAATCTTTCCATCGGCCACGGCGGAGATGGTCTTCACCGTCTGTCCCTTGTCATTCAGTTCTGCACCGTCGGTGATGGTGACATGGTCCCCGGCCTTCAGTTCCGTGAGCTGGCTCACCGCAGCGGCATCGGTGCCCTTCACGCCGGCTTTGACGTTGATAATGCGGCGGGTCATTCCCTTTTCTCCGGACTGGCCCACGGCCCGGCCCACGGAAATGACGCCGTCACTGCCGTCAGAGGTGAGGATATCCCGCTGGGTCACCTGGCTGCCATAGCCCAGGGCTGTGGAGTTTCTCACGCCATCAGCCACGGAAGCATAGTAGCCGAGAGCCATGTTCTGGCCATATCCTGCATGGGCATTCATGCCCAGTGCGATACCGGTATTACCGGCTTTCGCGCTATTGCCGACAGCAATCGCATTGTTCCGGGCTGTCGCATTAACGCCGACGGCTACAGAGTCCGCTCCTTTGGCCAGTGCATTGACACCGGCAGCCAGGGAATCCGTTCCTTCAGCGCCGTCGTTATTGTAGTTGCCCTTTGCTGCATCGGTGGAGTTGACGCTGTAGAAATGGGTCTGCGCATTCTTCAGCTGGCTGACATTGACGGCATCCGTATCATTCACGCCGGCCCTGACGTTGATGATGCGGCGGGTCAGTCCCTTTTCTCCGGACTGGCCCACGGCCCGGCCCACGGAAATGACGCCGTCACTGCCGTCAGAGGTGAGGATATCCCGCTGTGTCACCTGGCTGCCATAGCCCAGGGCCGTGGAGTTTTGCACGCCGCCTGCCACGGAAGCATAGTAGCCAAGGGCCATGTTCTGGCCATAGCCCGCAGTAGCATGCATACCAATAGCGATACCGTTGTTACCGGCAGTTGCCGTATCCCCTATAGCGACAGCATCATTCTTTGCGGTTGCTTTAAATCCGACGGCGGTAGAATTGGCCCCACTGGCCAGGGCATCCACGCCGGCGGCCAGGGAATTCGTTCCCTTAGCGCCATCGTTATTGTAGTTGCCCTTCGCAGCATCCGTCGAACCGACACTGTAGAAATGGGTCTTCACCTTGCTGAGGGCATTATAGACGGTACCGCCGGTAACGAGCTGTTGTGAACCGTCGTCACCCGTTGTCACTGTGCCTGTACCGATAGCGGTGCCCCAGGATTTTGCATTGGCGGTCTTATCATCAGCTGTGGCATCCTGCAGTTTCATGGCGCCGGACTTTTCATACTCAATATTGCCAGCGTCTTTGACCGGCACCTTGGTGAGATTCTTACCGATATTGGAAGCATCAGACGCAGCAGCCAGCGTTTTCAGCTGTTCTACAACTACCGCATCATGGTCATCCCGGCCATCGGCAACTTTCACAAGACGATTATAATAAGCTTGATTATAGGTAGTGGGCGTATAAACCCTGCCTGTATGATCGTCACCACTATCCAAGTCTACTGCATACTCTTCAAAATCATCTGGGCTATATCCATCCATGTCGTGCTTCAATTTTGAATCATACCCGGACACATCGCCTTTTTCATGGCCAAATGAAATCGTTCCTTCCGCATTGGTCGTTGCTTGATAACCCAATGCCAGTCCATTCTTGGTAATAACCACAGAATGATTGCCAATAGCTGTTGCATTTTCCGCTTCTCTGCCTGTAGATCCTCCTCCGATTCCTATGGAATATTCGCCAATTACACGCTCATATTGCCCACCAATAGCCAAAGCCTGATAGTTTGCCACCTGATTAAAATAGCCGAAAAGGGAATATGAATTGGGTGCTCCAGTTAAATTTCCAATCCCTCCTACTATCATCGAATAGTTTGATGCAAAGTTATAACTGCCCCCATAAACTTTCGAATCATAACCATAGGCGGTATTACCATTACCTCCGGCGATAAAACTATCTCCTCCAATGGCCCTATTATTATTTCCACCAACTATGGTACTATGATCAGCATTTATTTTTATAGACCCTCCATCAAAGCGCGAGGAATATACACGGAAATTTTTCTCTATGGTATTTCCATAACCTCCAAGTATGGTTGACCAATCGGCCTTGGCCTCATTCGCATTTTTATTCCACCAATACCATCCACCGTTTGGCAAATCTCCCCCACCGATAACCGTGGAATATCTGCCAGATGCTGTATTGTATGACCCACCGGTTACAGCAGAATGAGATCCCGTAGCTCGATTTCCTTCACCAGCCGTAGTGGCTGAATATTCTCCGCTGGCTGTGTTATCCTGTCCGCTAATCGTAATTCCCTGTGCGTAAGAAACACTGCCTGCTCCAGTAAGCAGCAGGGCCGCCAGGAGGACACCCGGCAGGAGCCTACCAGATGTTACCCCCCCATTTTTGCTCCGGCTGTGGTTCTTTGCCAGTTCCGATGCCACCACATAGATATGCTTTGTTTTACTATAAATGACCTTGAATATTCTGTTCATATTTAACGCTTCCTTTGTTGGATTTTCGAACTTTCAGATTCTGGAAAAGCAATGCGCCCAGCGGCTGTACCAACCACCTCCCATCTGCGGCCACTGTGTATGAAAATCTAACGCGCTGCCAATAGATTCTCTGCTTGTTTTGAAGCACTATTTTTTTACTTCCAAGCAACTATTTTATAATGTATGCATAATTCAATGATTCCTACTCATTGCTTACCTGCATTATACCACAAAATTGAATAAATGTAAGAATATTTTAATAAAGCAAATATATGATGGTCTACTGCCAAAAAATAAAGATACAGGAAAATATAACTTCATATGGTAGATAGAGCTTACCATTAATTTATGTATTCTCTTTATCCTTCCTGTAGCTACTTGTACGAGACTTGTCGAAGTCCATATGGGGCAGGTTTTCCTGGGGATGGACAGGGCTTTGCGCATTGACACGGTCAGCCGCTTCGCGGCAAATACACCTCCTTGTTGAGACCGAGGTCGAGATTGAGGCCGAGGGATCCAGCCTGCGGCGCATGAGTGGCTGGGCGTGCGTGTGAGCAGACGGAGCTTTGAGCCTTCAGCCTTGAGCCTTGAGCTGAATAGGCCCTGCGGGCCAGTTGACGGATGGATAAGTGGGCGGCCGAACGTACAGGGGCTTTTAGCTTCTAGCTGCTGGCAGCCAGGAAAGCTGATTCGCCTGCGGCGCTTTCATCGCCATCTCTCAGTCCGGTGGACAGCTCTCTTCTGGGAAGAGAGCCTACTGCAGAGTCATTTCCACGCTTTGGGGATAGAGTCATGGGGATTTCATTTGCGGCGCAGCCGCGGTTGGATAGCCTCCTTCCTTGGGAAGGAGGTGGCGCCGAAGGCGACGGAGGTTAGCCATTGGAAACGCCGCAAGGCTGAACCGGTCTGACGTCTGACTGTCTGCCCGTCTGATGTCTTCGCCCCAAATGTCACTATCCACACCCCGCCAACAGGCCTGACTGACGCTAAACGATTGCCGTCATTTCGAGCGGTGGTAGTATTCTGCATGAGAATACCATCAAAATCGCTACAGCTTCGATGAGTCGAGAAATCTTTCTCGTGGTCGGGAATACAGGTCTTTTCGACCCCTCTCCGCCCTTCGGGCCAAATGCACCCCCTTGTTGAGATCGAGGTCGAGATCGAGATCGAGGCCGAGGGAGCCAGCCAGCAGCGATTCCATCACCATCTCTCAGTCCGGTGGACAGCTCTCTTTTGGGAAGAGAGCCTCCTGCAGCGTCATTTCCACGTTTTCGGGATAGAGTCATCAGGATTCCATTTGCAGCGCAGCCGCGGTTGGATAGCCTCCTTCCATCGAGTAGGAGGCGGGCTTCGGCCCGCCGACCTCTCACACCACCGTACGTACCGTTCGGTATACGGCGGTTCTTTAGTTTTCGCATTCCTGCTTATGCAAGTCTGCGATGATGTTGTTGTGTTCAGCAATCCTCACATGGATGGGCACTCCGGCATATCCTTGCTGTTCCGCAGCTGCTTTCTGCCAGTAGTCTTCTTTCTGAAGTTGTCTGCCTTTAAGCCCATGGTTGGTTACTTTCATTGACTAACATCTCCTAAAGTTCGGCCCTTCCCAGATGCCTATGAGCCATCTGGTACTATGGCCTCTGCTGACTTCTCACGGCAAATCTTATTTCAACCACAGCACAGCCCAGTAAATACAGCCTTATTCTGCTGTGTCCGTGAGACCTCCCCAGGTAAGAACGCACTCTTTCTCTCCATATATCCGCCACATGTACTCTGCAGGATTCCGTACAGCTATGGGATTTCAGTTTGTCGAGCAACCTTATCCATCCTGCCGTAGCCTTATGTGGTTCTTGTACATCGGACCGGAGATTTGCCTGCACCTTCCTTCAGATTCCACCTCACGATGGACACCCTTGGTGTTCGGCTATGACCTTCCCGCTGTCGGGCGGTCTAGGGACTTTCACCCTTAAGAGTGCGCCCATGCTGGGCGCACATGAAAAAAGCCCCAATCCTACGATTGGAGCTTTTCTCTTAATCAGCAGCTTGTTCCTCCCAGCCATTCCAGCCAATAGCATCGGAATGAGGATAAAGTAAAAAGCCCAACCTTACGGTTGAGCTTTCAGTTAATCAGCAGCTTCCTATCCTCCCGGGCCGCTTCCAGCCAAGTACTTTCGGCGT
>OBAI01001784.1_pt1 | contig 15184 bp, 14 predicted proteins | sample 1517461 | NCBI WGS metagenome assembly OBAI01 (sample SAMN04571696, study PRJEB22368) | human gut metagenome | biome: human gut; material: stool | host: Homo sapiens | place: Luxembourg | collected 2012-06-29
GCTTCCCTATCACCAAGGATTTCTTAAAGAAAATGAAGAAGAGATGGTTCTAGGCGATTTTTCAACGTTTTTCACCGACCTGCCCCCTATCTCATGGGGGCAGTATCAGTTTTGAAAACGGACATTAAAATACCATTTATCCAAAGAGATCATTCATCCTTACCTCACTATTCACCAATCCACTATGCATATTCTGCTTCACCCCATAAGTCGTGATGAAAGTATGCAGCAATGCCTTCTTCGTCTTGGTCGACACAGAGAAGGAAGACATCCTGTCACGCAGCCGCTGCTCATAGCTGGCATCTATCACAAACTCATCCTTGGCATATTTCATCTCACAGATATTGATAGCTCCATCAGCACGGTCTATCAGCATATCAATCTGACCTCCTCGCCATTCTGCACCAGTAGAATCTACAAAAGGACGGCAGGACCAGGAATAAACATTCGCCAAAACACCAGAAATACCCAATGCCTTCTTGATCTGTGGGATATGATGTAGGCATACCTGTTCGAAAGCATAACCGCTCCAGGCTGTTCTACTTCCCGAATTGCGCATGTTACTCCAGAAGTTCTTATCCTGCCCACTGTTATTTTCCACAAAACGGGTATAGAACAATGAGTATAAGTCAGTTAACTGATATAGGGCATCCCTTTCACTCTTTCCTATGGTAGCATATTTCCTGATAAAATCGCATTTCTTCAGATTCTCCAGGATTTCTGATAACTGTCCACCGCCTTTCAGTTTCAACTCATCCATCAATTCCTTACGGGTCATCCCCTTCATTTTTTCAGAAAGCACCTCTACTATCTTGCGATAATGCTTGGAGTCATTAAAGAGGGAACGGAAGAGGAAATCGAATTCTCCACGTAATGGCGAATCCTGCGAGAAAAACAGTCTGTCGATGCACACATCTAACGGCACACCACGCTCCAGCATATCAAGATAATAAGGAATACCACCCAATATCATATACACATCCAATACCTGCTGGCGGGTAAGAGCAAGGCCTTTCAATTCGTTTAAGAACAGCTCTGTCTCGCCCAGAGAGAATGGAGCCAGATAGATCTGCCGGGTAACGCGACCATACAATCCGCCCTTATCGCCTATAAACTTAGCCAACATCCACGTGGTGGAAGAACCACAGACGATAAGTTTCAGTTGAGGGACCATAGAAGCCCATGAATTCCAGAAATAACTGAAAGCTGCGATAAAATTGCTTTTGGGCGTATCCATCCAAGGCAACTCATCAAAGAACAGAACAATCGGTTCCTGCAGAGATAAGCCCGACAGATATTCACGCAAAGCAGCAAAAGCCTCAAACCAGGTTTTCAGCTTGGGCACGGTCTGCTTAGCATACTGCGCCAACGCCATCCGAAACTGCTCCAGCTGTACCGCACGGCTCATTTCATACATACCAATAAAGGAAAAGGCAAACTGGTCGTTGAATATTTTTCGAACCAGAAAAGTCTTTCCTACGCGCCTACGACCATAGATAGCTATCAGTTCTGCCTTGTTGCTTTTACAACGTTCCAGAATGAGTTTCTGCTCATATTCACGTCCTATTATTCCGTTTGCATCCATAACTTTCTGATTTTATTTCATTTATACTAAATTTTATCGGTGCAAAGATAAACAAAAAAAATGAAATCTGCAAGGATAGTACCGCCCTAACTATCTTTTTTAACATAGTTAGGGCGCACCTATAAACGATAGCACCGCCATAACTACCTATTTTTATATAGTTAGGGCGGTACTATCAGAAAAGAAGCAGGATGGAAGACTGGTCCACCCTGCTATTTTATTAGAATACCTTTACGAAACGGTCGATATCGATAGAAAGGCCTACCGTGAAGGTGCGACCGGTGGTCATCGCCGAACTCCAATAATACTTCTCTGGTGTATAATCGAAGAGATTATCTACCGTAAAGTTCAGATTGACTGCATCCAGGAATCGCTGTTGAAGCGTGAACTTCCACAACTGATAACTGCTGTCATGCTTCTCGATGTTTGTATCAGGAGAAGACAGGTATCTGCCTGACAGAGCCGCATTGATGCGATAGAACGAACAGAGTTGGCGATCGTAGTCGAGACGCCAGGTGGCGGTATGAGGACGAGGCTGGGAGAACTGGGAATCTACACTTCTGCCACCCACATGGAGATAACTGTAGTCGAGTTTCACACCTAGACCCATATCCGAACGGTACTGGGCACTGAAGTCGATGCCGCTCACCTCTACTCCATCCTCGTTGCAATAACGCGAAGCCACATCCGGCTGACCGGTTCCCGGGATATAATCGGCATAATCCTCGGTAGTGATGCGCTTATCATACTTATTATAATAGCCCATCAGGGTAAGACTATACTGACCGGTAAAGAAGCCAGCATTCTTCACCCTTCCGGCATGCTCCAGCGCCAGGTTGTAGTTGTTGCTCTTCTCCGGCTTCAGATCCGGATTACCGTAAATCATCTGCATACCTGCCATATCAAAGTTCATATACATCTCCTTGAGCGTTGGGGCACGGAATCCGCCGGCATAGTTGGCACGGATGGAGAAACCCTTCCACTTGGTCATCAGAGCCAGACGACCGGTAGTAGCATGCTGGCTGGATGCAGAGAAGTAATCATGACGAAGACTTGCCACGATGTTCAACCACTGCAAAGGATTGTAATCGAACTGGGCGAAGGCATCACATGAATTCTGATTCTTTGATTCATTATCCTCAAACTGATAGGTGGTAAGATAATCGTTCAGGAAATCTGCACCTACCGTCAATGTATTCTTGCCGAAGATATGGGAATAGAGGGCACGGACGGTGTTCTGACGATTGGTATAATCGTGGTCGTGAGTACGCTCATCATTCACATATCGAGCCTTGTCATACTGGTCGAAGCCGTAAGAAATCTCCAGATTATCATTCTCCGAAAGATTCATCACGGTCTTCAGTCCGGCAGAATAATCCATGTAATGATCATCATAGTTGCTGCGCTTGCTGATACGATTGAAATAACCGCCACGACCTATCAGTTTTACCTTATCAGAGAGCTTGTAGGTAAGACGCTCCTTCACATTGAAGGTCTCTCCACCATAGATATGAAGGATGTTGGATTCTGTATCGAAAGGACTGGTGAGCTGAACCTCATCCGATGTGGTGCGCTGGATGCTGGTCTGCGAATTCCATTTTCCGGCATTGAAGCTGAAGCTTCCACCGTGGCGCCACTCCTTGTTGAAGTCGTTGTAGCGGGTATTGACATTGGCAGTCCAAGGCTCGCTGTTTTCACGGGAGATGATGTTGACAACTCCGGCTACGGCATTGGCGCCATAGAGCGCCGAAGCAGCACCCTTTACTATCTCGATACGTCCTACATTATCCAAGTTCAGACGACTATAATCTACATTATCCATAGTTTCACCAGCCAATCGCTCGCCATCTACGAGGAAGAGCACGGCGTTTCCACCGAAACCATTCATGTTGAGAGAAGTCTCCTGATTCATGGCATAGCCGAATTCCAGACCCGGCATCTGCTCGGTGAGGAGGTCCTGGATATTGGTAGCATCAGCTATCTTGATATCATTGGCGGTAATCAGACGGGTTACCACAGGAGCATCCTTCAAAGCCTTCGGAGTTCGGGTTGCGGTAACTACCACCTGATCGAGGGCTGTAGCATCCGGTTGAAGGCGAAGCACATGCTGCTCACCTTTTCTCTCATCCGCTTTCAGTACGAAAGTCTGAGTCTGATAGCCCACAAAGCTCACCTTCACTCTCACCGCTCCATCCTTGCTGTAAGGAATGCGGAAATATCCGTCTTCATCAGTTGTTACCCCATCCTTTGCATGCAAAATCTGGACGGTAGCACCCGCCAGAGGTGCGCCTGAATCATCGAGCACCCTACCCACGACATCGCCCTGGGTTTCGGCTTTCAGATTCAGGCACAATCCGCAAAGGATCAGGAATAGTGCAAATATCTTTTGTTTCATCGAATTATATCAAAGTTTATCCTGAAACAATCCTTTTATTTTGTACAAACAAACTTACCAATCATTGGCATAGGCATTTTGCCATACTGCACAGAATAGTTGACGGTCAGGGTTTTGTCCTTCAATGTACCATGCAAAGTAACTGTGTACTTCTTCTCTGCACCATTCACGGTAATAGTACCTGCATAGTTCTCCTGAGAGAAAGCATAAGCACCGTTAGAACCGGAAGCCTTCACAGCAGGTACCTCCAGAGCAGGAAGAGCCATCATACCCTCGCCACAAGCTGGCAATGTAACCTTGACTGTAGCATCATCTACAGCCTCAATCTTCATGGTAAGGTTATCGTATGTAGAAGCCGTGCCCATTACAGTCATATCCAAACTTCCGGTATAGGTACCCGCAATTTCCTTTGCCGCAGCTACTGCTACAGGATCATCATCGCTGCTGCAAGAGCTGAATGCTACACACATAGAAACCAAAGCCAACATCATGGCCATCATTGTCTTAAACTTTTTCATTTTTCTTTATTTTTCTTTTAGTTACAATAATATTTTCTGTTTGAGGGGATTTGCAATCCCGTTTATTTATCTTCCGGAACATAGATGATTTCGCCATTCTCCAGCTGGTAAGCGATGCCCACCTTCTTTCCCTTGTTGCCCGACTTCTTACTCTGGTCTTCAGAAGGGGTATAGCGATTGATCTTCTGCCCATCTTTGGTAATGATTTCCATATTCTCCTTGCCAGGGTTCTTCACCATCGTGAAGTTATCCTTGCTGAACATTTCCGTCATATTATAGCGCGAAACGAGGGCTACCATCAGGGCGAGGGCAAATACCATCGCCACATCGAAGAGGTTGCTCACTACGCTCATCGGATCATCATCCTCGCCATCATGCGAGAGACGACTTCTGCGTCTTTGTCTCATATTCTTTTCAAGATGTTAAGGAGTTACTTTTTCTCATCAATCAGGTCTGCCATAAACTCAAGGTTACTCATATCCTCGGTGTACCAGCGGTTCTTGGTCTGCTTGGTTACAAAACCGATGCCTGCAGAGAACAATCCCACAACAGTGGTAGCGAAAGCCACCTGCATATTGTAAGCCATCGAAGCAATATCACCGGCAGAAAGGCCAACCAGGGCTGGACCCATCGGAATCAAGGTACCCATCAAACCGAGCATCGGACCCATCTTCAGAAGTGTAGAAGGAAGAGAAAGATCCTTCTCAACAAACTGGGCATACTGGTCGAGGATGCGGTTCACCTGCGCCTTGCTCTGGCGGTTGTCCACGAGTTTCTTCATATAGGAAACGATGACAGCCTGCTTGTTCTTCGGCAAGCGATCGCCCAGGGTATCGATATTATCGAGCGTCAGGGTGTTCATCTGTTCACGAATCTCCGCACCCGACTTGCGCTTTACAAGATACTGTCCGAAGAAACCTCCGAGGAGCAGCAAGGCTCTGAGGAAGAAGAAAATCAACAAAATAATCACAGGAACCAGCATGCCTGTGGAAATCCAAAACAATACGTCTGATATGTAATTCATTATACTCTATATTTTTTAATTTGATAATTGTAAATTGCCCATCCTATCGCCATTCCTACGATGACGATGGCGATAACGCCGAGAAGCGAAAGGGCATCGAAACTGTTGAATCCTGCCACCGCTGTCCTGCCATTCACCGTACCGATGATGCCCACCAATCCGAGCAGCACCTCTACCAGAAAAAGCAGTTCCAAGCGGATTGGTCGCTCCGGCAAGAGCCATCTCAAACCATAGGTGAATACCGGCGTCAAGACCAGCAGCACTACGGCAAGCACCCATGCCACTACCTGGAACGATACGCCGAGAAGCAGGAAGATGGTCATCACCAGAACACTGAAAAGCACTGGGAAAACCAGCAAACCCGGGAAGTACTTCAGGAAGATGAAGAACACCCATTTGCGGCGACTCACATGTTCCGAAGTCTTCAGATCTACGTGGTGCACACAGAAAAGCATCGTGAGTGCCACGTCGATACTCAGCAGCACCGCCATATCGAGCATCAGCTTCTGATCGGCTATCCAGGCCGCAATCTGCGTCTTCGACTGTTCGATGGCAAGTGGCCAGGTCATTCCCACGAAGAAGGCTACAAGCACCGAGATGATCATAATCTCCTTCACTCCGTGGAAGGTCTGCTTCAGCACAAAACTGAAGCAAACCAATATCATCATTACTAAAACTAATGTCTCCACTTTTTTTTAAAAATGTTGAATGTTAAATGTTGAATGTTGAATTATTCTTCACTCATCATTTTGCGACGACGTCGCAAATATACTGCGAGCACAACGAAAGCTACGATGACGATGACACCTACAACGATGCCGCTCACCACAGTGGTGGTCTTCTGAGCTTCCTCATTCAGCGTCTCCTTCTTCATCACCATACCCTTATCGCTGCTGTTCTTCGCAGCCTCAGCATCACGGATCTGCTCTACATTCTGCTGATATTCCTTGGCAGAAGCAGCATCGGTTTTGCTGGCGATATAGTTGCGCAGCTTGGCATTGTCGCAGACAAAACCGGAGCATGAAGGCTTATACTTGTTCACGGTCTCGGTATGGAGCTTGGCGATGTCCTTGAGCTGCTGAGGAGTAGCCTTCCACATACCCTTACGGGCACTCTCCATCATCACGGCGGTCATCTCCATCAGCGCTGCCGGATTCTGCTTGTCGAAGAACTCCTTGGTGCCGAGATGGTACTTGTCCTTGACATATACATTATAGATCTCGTCCCACATCTCCTTGTCGATTGCCTTTGGCTTCATCACATTCCAACCGTAGGTATTGGTTACGATTTCGGCGAATGTGCTGGCACTGCTGGCTCCACCCTTCATCTTCTCCTTGATATAGGCTGGATTGAAGATGGTGGTTCTGCCCTCGATGCCGATAGCCTCCTTCACCTCCTGCATTCTCATATTGCTATGGTTGCGATAGTCGGCGAGATAAGCATCCGGATCCTTACCGGTCACATTGCGGACTGCGAGGTTCATACCTCCCATAAACTCATATACGTGGTCGAGACTCAAAGCACCCCAAGTATTGCTCTGTCGTGGCTGAACTACCACATCAGTACGAGTCAGCGCTGCCTCGAAAGCAGCCTTGCGAACGGTCTCCCAGTTCTTCTCATCACCGTAGTAGGCACCCATATTGTTCATATAGACCTCGGCTATCTGACTCTCCTTATCCCAGCGGTCGCCTGCGGTTACCATCTCCTGGATACCGGTGCCATAGTTGCCGTTTACGCCACCAAACACTCGATACATACTCACCTCGCGTGCCTCCTTTGGTGACATACCCTTCTCTACGAGCACTCTTTCGGATTCGGTAACACCGGCTTTCACCAGGTTGTCATACTTATCACCCTTGGCATTTGCCGCCATCTCTATCGCCTTGTTGATGAGGAAGAGACGTGATGCAGCAAGGTCGCGGAGCTGACCGGAAGTCTGAACCACGACATCGATGCGAGGACGGCCCAACTGCTTGGATGGAATGAGACGCAGATCGGTAACACGACCGAAGGCATCTCTTACCGGTTCTACACCGAGCATATAGAGAATCTGAGCGATGGTAGCACCCTCTGTTTCGATAAACTCGCTGCTCCAGAGCGTGTAGCTTACCTTACGAGGATATTCACCCTTATGTCGCTCACAATACATCTTGATGGTATTGTCGCAAAGTTCCTTTGCCTTCTCCCAGGCATCCTCCGAAGGTGTATTCTCCACATTGATGGAGAAGAGGTTTCTACCGGTAGGCAGGGTGTTCGGATTCACAATCAGATCACCACCAGGAGATGGAGCGGTAAAGCCGCCATTCAGGGCATTCATCAGAGAAGACATCTCGTTGAGCGGACTCTGACGGAGCGCCTCCGAATACTTACCCACATTCTGCAAGGCATGCTCTACGGTAGTAATCGCCTGAGCCAGATGAATCTGCTGACGGGTATATTTAGGTGCTTTCGACATCATCATACCCTTATCTTTAGAAGATTTCTGAGATGCTTTGCCCTTGCCGGCTTTCGCCATCTTCGCCTTCTTCAGATCCTCCTGATACCATTTCTGTCCCTTCTTGATGGCTTCCATCATCTTGTCAGGGAAGTGACCGGTCTGCTCCATCTTCTCAAAAGCCTCACGACTCATCTGCGGAATCTTCTTCTTATGAGAAACCTTGGCAGCACGGAGCTCGCTTACCGTACGGTGGTCCACCTTCTTCGGCTTCGCCTCCTTCGCTCCACCCATCTGGTCTGCCATCTGCATCATCATCTGGATAGGATCCGGAGCAGCCTGCATCGCCTCTACCTTACGGGCCATCTGGAGTTCGGCAGGAGTGATTCCTACATAACGGCAGATGTATTCATCAGAAACCGAGGCGGAACCCAGAAGCTGGGTCACAGTGTTGCGTGCCTTGCTCAGATAGAGACGGTCGAAAAGCTGCTTGTGCTTCTCCACACCCTCCTGGGCACGACCTTTCAACTTATCTACTGCCAGCATTCCGTAGGCAATAGGATCTGTAGCCATCGCATAGACACTGGTGCGGACATCATCATTATCGTATGGCACACCCAAAGTATAGAGCTTGCCGGTAATCTTCTCGTTTGCCAACTCTTCCGCATAGTTCTCTACTCTCGCAATTTCATCTGCAGAATAAGGCTTGTTCATCTGCTTGGCATCGAGCCCCAGTTCTCGGGCGATTCCCATCTTCACAGTCAGCGCCTTCACTTTCAGCGACTGTTCGGCAGATGCCTTCTTCTCGTATGACTGGATGGCATCGCTCAACTGCTTATAGGTCTGTCGCAACTCGCTCTCCTTGAAAGGAGGGGTGAGATAGCTCTGGGTCTGGGCATAGGTGCGGCGCTTGGCAATCATCGCCTCGCCCACATTGCCGATGGTATATATATAAAGATGTGGAACCACACCAATCAATCGGTCACTCCAGTCGTTGCTGCCGAGTGCCACCTGCTTTCTCGGAGTATATTCCAGTGAGCCGTGGGTTCCGAAATGGATGAGTGCATCGGCACTGAAACCATAACGTGCCCAAAGATAAGAGGCAACATAGGTGTAAGGAGGTGCCTGGTCGGTGCCATGCACAATCTTGAAGGAGTCGCCTCCCACACCTGCCATCACCTGTGGAAGCAGAGCCACATTACCAAACTGCAGTCTTGCCACCGCCAGCTTACCGTCATCGGTAGCCATATATTTGCCAGGGAAGGAACCATAGAGCTGATTCATCTCCTTGATCATCTTCTTAGACAAAGCCTTCTGGGTCCATCCGGCAAACTGCTGGGCGGTAACCAGGGCTGGATGTCCAGACTTCAGGAACTGGGTATAAGCTCCCTCTGCATAGGTTCCGAAGACGGCACCCTGAGCCTGAATCATCTTTGCCAGTTCCTGAGGATTGGCAGGCAACTTGCCTACATTGTATCCTTCATTCTTCAAGCGAACCAGGAGATTGTAGAGCGATGGAACCACTTCCATTCCCGAAGCGGTAAGTGCATTCTGACCCGGACCCTTGAAGTAGAAGATGGCGATACGCTTGCTGCTGTTCTTCTTGTTCTTCAGATTCACATAGCCCTGCACGCTCTCCACGAAACTCTCCATTCTGTCTGGGATGCCGTAAACCTCCTGCAAGCCCTCCTTGTTGATGCGCTGACCGAAAACCACGTATGGGCGGATGGCACCATCAATCTCCGGAGTCACGATGCTCTGCGACATGAAGCCGCCGTTCATTCCCTGCTTGTCGTTCTCCCACTCGGTGGTCAAGCGGTTGATATTAAGAGGTGAGAACAGTGGAATATTCTTCTGCTTCAGGAACTCTACGAAGTAATCGCCCAGTCTGCCATGCGCCATATTCACTACGGCATTCGCCTGGATACTGTCGGCATGATGACCGGCGATAAAGCTCTGAAGCTTATTGATGCGATACACCATGAATCCCTTCTTTTCGAAAGCTTTTTCCATATCAGGAGCCGCCCCCATAAAACCGGTGAGCAAGATGGTAGGAGCACCTTCTTTATATAAACCGTTCTTTGCCAGGAATGCATTGTACTCGCGGATGCTGTTGAAACCCAGTTCATCACCCTTCTCATCTTTCGGGTCAAAATGAGTCAGGAGATAGTCTGGTCGCTCATCCACACGTTCCGGTTCTGGAGCCATGAACTTCTTTCCGTCGATAAACTTGCGGATGTAAGCGAGCATACTGTGATAATTTTTCTTGCTGCCATTCTCGATGTACTGCATCAGATAATCTGCATCGAAGTTATCTACCGATACGATATTGTTGGCTGGGTTGGTAGCAGCATGAGTCAGGGTTGGCACCTTGTAGGAAGCCTCTTCCAACTGCTTGCGCTGGTTCTCGTCAATTCGGAGTCCCATACCATTCACGATAATCATATCGTAATCATCCAGATGATCGAAATCATCGGTTGTGATCTCACTCAGTTTAATCATCGCATTGTCGTTGGCATGCGAAATCTGTCCCAGCGCAATAGCCTGATAGTTGAGGAAAGCGATGCGGGTAGTACCCACCCAGGCAGAGTAAGCCTTCGCCAAACCTCCCAGAACGATCACAGCCAATAAGGCCAGGAAGATGTGTTTCTTTTTAATCTTTCTGATTTTTCCTAATCCTTTTTTCATATCTATTCCTTTTTTCGGGCTGCAAAGGTAAGACTTATTTAGAAATTGTACAATACCGAGAAATTGTGATTTTCACATTTTTTATACTTAGAATTAGGTATCAGGTTAAACGCATTGATATAGTCAGTACTAATAAATAAGTAGTGTTTTCAGGACTTTTCCTTCCATTTCAGCCCTCAAAAAGAGGAATTATTCCGAAATATGCAGAAAGAGCGTAATCACCATTACGGCAATCACGCTCTTTCTACTTATAAACATAAAACATTACGAAGATGAAAGAAAAGCTTAGCAAACCTTCTTCTTGCGCTCACAATAGCGTTCGCATTGGGCACAGATGTCATATCCCAGCATGGCACCCAAGATGAAATCCTCTTCCGGCGTAAGCTGGCACAACGGTTTGGTGATTATCATGCGGATAGCATCCAGACATTCCTTCTTACCAAAGAAGAGATTCAGACGGTCGTTGCCAACCGGCTGGATGATATAATCAATGTTCTGACGCTCTAATCTAGTTATGGCAAAAGACTCATATTTCTTGTTGAAGGTGTAGAGCACCAGGCGGCGCACGCCCTTCTTATATTCATATATATGATTCATCAGAACCTTCAAATCTACTGGTGTTGCGATTTCCTGCTGCATACTATCCGAATTTATCTGTTTTTAAACCAAGAATCAGAGAATGCCGTCATCCTCTAATTCTTGAAAAATATTTTAGAAATATAATTATAGCGATGGTTTGATTGCCTCAAGCCAGGCATCGATACGCTCCTCTGTCTTGTCGTCCTCGTTCACCTCGTCGAGTGCGAGTCCCAGGAACTTGTCGCCATCAATTGCCTCACTGTCATCATAGGTGTATCCGTCAGTAGATACGCCAGGCAATATGGTAGCGCCAGCCTCAACGGCAGCATCGTAGAGTTCCTTCATGCCGCCACAGAATGTATCAGGGTAAGACTCGCTGTCGCCACAACCGAACAGGGCTACGGTCTTGCCAGCCAAACCGGCACTCTTCAATGTCTTCACGCCATCATACCAGTCATCCTGCATCTCACCGGCACCCCAGGTAGAAGTACCGAGAAGAAGATTCTCATGACTTGCGATAGTAGCGTCATCAATGTTAGCTACATCTACAGCTTCCACGCCCAACTTAGAGGCGATGGTTTCGGCAATCGACTGGCATGAGCCAGTAGAAGAGCCATAAATTACGATTGTTGTTTTCATTTGTCTATCTTACTTTTAGTTACATTTATTTTCGGGTGCAAAGATACATCCTTTTTCCATCATCTGCAATACCTAAAAATGATGGTTTCGCAGAAATACCTAAATATGGGGATAGATAAAAAGTTTTAGGACGATTCATTCTAAAACTTCTCTAATTTCAAAAGTTTTAGGACGATTCATCCTAAAACTTTCTTAAATATTCTACTTTTAGGATGATTTATCCTAAAAAAATAGTATCTTCGCAGCAAATATATAATCAAAGAGCAATGAAATGATATGAAACGAATAGAAAGAACGGAATATCTCAATAAACTGATCGCTTTCAAAGACAAGTCTCTTATCAAAGTGATAACCGGCATTCGCCGTTGCGGTAAATCCACCATTATGGAGATTTATCGTGACTGGCTTAAGAGGCAAGGTGTCAGTGCCGACCAAATCATCTATCTCAATTTCGAGGATTACGACTTCTATGGACTTCGTAATCCACATAACTTATACGCTTATATCAAGCCATTAATTCATCAAGACAAGATGACTTATATCTTCTTTGATGAGATACAACATGTGGAAGATTTCCCAGACATCATCAACAGCCTCAACCTGAAGCCAACAGTAGATCTCTATATTACGGGGGCGAATGCCTATATGCTGTCAAGCGAAATCGCCACGTTACTATCCGGAAGATATGTGGAAATCGCAATGCTTCCCCTTTCATTCAGAGAGTATGTTGAAGGTATCGGAGGAACCGACAATCTTCCCAAAGCCTATACAGACTACATCACAAAGAGCAGTTTTCCATATACCCTTGAACTGGATACTCCCGCAGAAATCAGCGACTACCTGAATGGCGTATATAACACCATTGTAGTAAAGGATATCATGAGCAGGAAGAAGTTACCCGATGTCATGATGCTGGAAAGCGTTATCCGTTTCACAGCCGACAATATCGGCAACATCCTATCCACCAAGCGCATAGCCGACATCATGACTGCCGATGGAAGGAAAATAGACCAGAAAACCGTAGAACGATATCTGACCGCACTCTGCGAAACCTTCTTCGTATATGAAACCAAAAGATACAACATCAAGGGTAAGCAGCTGCTCAAGACATTGGGTAAATATTATCTAGTAGATATCGGTTTGAGAAGAATGCTCCTAGGTTCCCGCTCATTCGATGCCGGCCGCATCCTGGAGAACATCGTTTATCTGGAACTACTCCATCGCCAGCAGAAAGTATATATAGGAAAGATGGATAATCTGGAAGTAGATTTTGTAGCGATTGATGAAAACAATATCACGTATTATCAGGTAGCTGCTACCGTTAGAGATGAGACTACCTTAAAACGTGAATTGGCATCTCTGCAGCAGATCAATGACCAATATCCTAAGTATATCCTTACACTTGATGAAGACCCTACTGCCGATTACAACGGTATCAAGAGAATCAATGCCCTAAGATGGCTGATGGGAGAAATAGGATAGCCTATATTTCCTCAGAGTAACACCATAATATATAAGGCACAAAAATGATAATTCTATGAAAGATTTTGCAGCGATAGATTTCGAAACGGCCAACCAGCAGCGTACAAGTGTCTGCTCGGTGGGCATTGTGATAGTGAGGGATGGCGAGATTGCAGACAGCTACTACAGCCTCATCAAGCCCGAACCGGAATAGATGCCGAAGCCTGTGCCTGGATAGTAAGAGAGCTGTTATAGTAAGTACCAGAACTGCATGAGGGTGTGTCATAAATCCATGACACACCCTCTTCTGTTATTTGTCAATTTCAGCACGTATGAATATACCGTTATTGCTGTAATAGAGATCGTAGCCAGGAATATCAATTTCATATCCGCCAACCTCTTTTTCAATTTTATAAGGCTTCAAATCAGGATGCCTCTTTGCTATATCCTCAGCTATGACAGTAGGAATAATGCCTACAGGGATCTCAGAGTATTTGCACTCAACACTCGTCCACTCTCCCTTCTCATTAAACTCCACTTTAGAGCCATCACTGAGCAATACTTCATATTCCCAAAAGCCATTATCTTTCTCCTTTTCCACACGGCTGCATGATGCATCAGCAAAATATTGCTTTACAAACAGCTGTGCCGACATCGGCAATGCTGCATAATCAAACTCTTTCTCTTCACTGCTGCATGAAACTGAAAAAACTACAAGTAACATCGCAAAGAATGCAGTAATAAATGTTCGTTTCATTTTCATAATGTTATCATTTAAAATTACTATATTTATACCATAATCTCTAGAACCAATATCTATGATACAGATTCGAAATCTATCAGCCACAAATATAATAGTTTTACTTTAAACTACAATGATTTCAAACTCAAATTAACTATAATTCAATATTTTTTTATTTTTCCATTTGTTCTACTGCCATAGTTCTTAGTTGTATCAGCAAAGATAGCAGGCACTTGATACCTCAACTTGTTATATTTGGGTAATTCCTCAACTTTTTGGGGAATATTTCCACAATCTTTCCCCATTTTCCACGCCATCCATTCTTAGCACAGAAGACATAAAGGTCTGATAATCAACGCACATTATTTTTACCCATCTTTTTGGCACGCAGATTGTGACTATGAATAGCGGGTTCGACAACGAATCCACATAGAAAGTAAGTAAGTAACATTAAATAGTAACAATTAAAAAAATATACGATTATGAAGAAGTTTATGTTTGCAGCTATCGCAGCTATGGTAATGGTTTCAGTAAGCAACGTTTTTGCATCAAGCAGAATGGTAAGTAACGCAGAGGTAGCACCAGTTGATACCATGGTTCCAGATGCTCCTTCAGATACATTGGCAACAGGTACTTCTATCAAGCCACAGGCTACCACTGAGGATTCTATCCAGCAGGAGACAACTCAGCAGCAGGAGTCTACAGAGACTGAGCAGCAGGCAAATGCTGAATAAGAATTCACAAGAAAGTTCTATTAAGTTCAATTGAGTTTATTTTGCAATCGACATATAAGAAAAGCGTAGAATCCTGCTGGCTGTAATACCAGCAGGATTCTGCGTTATTATTACGCATTGATAAATTTTTGTGTTAAATTCGTAAAAAATACTTGGAAGATAACTGAAAAATGATTACCTTTGTATTAATTAATGTAAGAATGAGTTTTATGCATATACTGAATGAACAGACACGAGAAACATTAAGTCGGAAGTTAGGAAAAACTTACGATGAGATATTGCAGATGAGTGCGGAAGAGTTAGATGCACTTGTCGAGGTTCGTATTGGCAGGGGGTGTAATTTAAACTGTGTCAAGGCTTGTTCTTAACTTTCATTCCCACTCCC
>OBAI01001785.1_pt1 | contig 15178 bp, 9 predicted proteins | sample 1517461 | NCBI WGS metagenome assembly OBAI01 (sample SAMN04571696, study PRJEB22368) | human gut metagenome | biome: human gut; material: stool | host: Homo sapiens | place: Luxembourg | collected 2012-06-29
CCTTGCAGGGTGCAGGGGCAGCGCCCCTGCTGGAGTCCAGAGGCAAAGCCTCTGGTCATTGCCCCTCTTCCGTCCGCTCCACCGTGCCGACGTAGATGATTTCGCTCTTCGCCTTGTAGGTGTCGGTGTACATCAGCTTGCGCTCGGTTTCCGTGCCGCCCACATACTTCACCAGGTAGCTTTCCACCACACAGCCGTCGGTTGCCTTGCGGTAGGTGTACTCTTGGTCAACATAGGTGGCGTAGGTGTGGTTCGTGTCCTTGCGGTATTCCGGCTCGGTCGGGGCGGGCAGGGTCTGCACCGTCACCGTTTCCAGCTCGTACTTCACGCCCTTGCCGAGGCTCTCGCCGTAAATCGACACCACGCACACCTTGTGCGACTTGTCGTAGCGGCTGTCCTTCATCACCGTCGCAACGATGAAAATCGTGCTGTTCGTGTCGTTGCGGAACTTGAAGTCAATGCGGTTGTCGGATACCGTCGCGTCCTTGCCGTAGTCGGTGTAGCCCACCGCGTCGGAGTGCGGCTCGCGCTTGAGAATCGTCATGTTCGCTTTCGCCGCCGCGAGGTACATCGTCGTGCTTGCCTGACACACGCCGCCGCCGTAGCCCATGCGCTGATCGCCATACGCGTACTCAATCGCCTGATAGAAGCCGTTTGCCTTCGTGCGCTTGCCCACAATCGTATTGAAGGAGAATGTTTCGCCCGCTGCAAGCATCTTGCCGTTGATGCGCTCGAACGCCACCTGAATGTTCAGGTTGCGCTCTTCCGTGCTGGTGGTCGAAATCGGGGTGTACGCCGTCGCGCGCAGCTGAATCTGCGGCTCCAGCATGGCTTTGGTCGTGGTCGGCTGAAGCTCGCGCGTCGTCAGCTCCACCTCGCCGCTGACCAGGGACGACATCATCTGGTACACCTGATTTTTCGCCTCGGTCGTGTCCATATAGCGCCCGACAGTCTCCGGCTGAATCGTCAGCGGATTGTTGAAATTGTTGGAATCGAAGATAATATGCGCATCCACCGGCTGGATGTACGCCTGCTGCGCGATGCTGAGCAGGATGTTGTCAATCACCACATTGTCGCCGCTAGGCGTGGCGGAATACCCCTCGTAGGGATTTTCCGCCAGCGCGTCCATCGTGGCTTTGCGCGCATCAATGCCGCCTTCTGTGTGCCCCGGCTGCCACGCCGCGTCGAGGGCTTCCTGCACATCGACGGTCATGTTCAGGTCGGCGCTCGTGATTTCCCTCACCAGCTGACCGGCGTACATCAGGCGCACCTTCCACGCGTCGCGCTGCTGATTCGCGTGCGCCGTGACCGCCTCTTCCGCCTCCGCGCGGGTCATGCCGCCGAGGTGGATGCCGTCCACATACACGTTCGGGACGTACTTGTCGTCATACGCCGTCACCGACGCGACCAGTGCTTCCCGCTCGTTCTGCTCCTGGATGGCATTGCTGATGGCGCCGCCCGCCGCGACCAGTCCGCAAATTACCGCCACCGCGCACGCGCAGAACAGGATGCGCTTGAGCAGCTTTTGACCCGACGGCTTGCGGCGGACAGGCTCGTTCTTCGGCTCGCGATGCTCCGGATTGAAGCCCCCCAGCCCCGTCGGCGGATGATTGCCGCCGCCATTGCCGCCGTTTCCGCCATTGCCGTTCGCCGGATACTGCGGAAAATTCACCGGATACATCGGCTGCTGCTGCCATCCGCCATAATTCTGCTGCGGATACGGCGGATTCTGCGGGCGCTGCGGATTCATCGGCTGATTGGGCATCATCTGCCCGCCGCGAATCGGCTGATTGCGCCCGGTGTTCATGCTTTGCTGATGCTGCCCCCATGAGAACTGCTCCAATTGGTGCGCCGCATCGAGCGGCTGCACGCCGTTGTTCCAGCCCTGCTGCGGCTGCATGGGCGTCCCCTGCACGCCGCGGAAACCGCGCATTTGCCCGCTTTGCACATATTGGCTCCCCTGCCCCAGCTGATTCATCCCCTGCGGGCGCATCGGCTGAGCCGCACCCATCGGCTGAGCCGCGCTCATCGGCTGCATGGGCGGATTGGCGCTCTGCTGCGCCGGGGGCGGCTGCGGATTCCGGCGTGGCGGATTTGTCGGCTGCATGGGCGCGTCTTCCGTGCGGATAAGGGGGATGCTGTTGTCCAGCGTCTGCTGTCCGGCATACTGCGCCGCGTTCAGCTGCGTGCGGCGGCGGCGCGGCTGCTTGTTGTCGTTGAATTCGGACATGGTTTCAGCACCCCTTTCTGATGGCAATTCGGTATTTCTTCATCTTATATCACATGATTTCAGCAGCTTCCACTGCTTGCAGCAATTTCTCCACATCATCTGCCGCCCTCGCCCACATCGGCGCGGTGCAGCCGACCATGCCGTGGCGGTCGCCATCGCCATGGAAGTCACTGCCGCCGGTGACCAGAAAGCCCATGCGCCGCGCGGTCAAATCCAGCAGGGGCGTGGCGCGTCCGGCGGACGGGTGGTAAACCTCAACGCCCCGCAAGCCCTGCTCCTGCCAAACGCCGAGCAGATGGCGCAGCAGCGCGCCAGTTTTCTCCAGCTCCATCGGGTGCGCCAGAACAGGCACGAAGCCGCTTTCCCGCATCAGCGGCAGCGCCTCCGCCATGCTCAGGCGCTCCCCCGCCACATACGCCGGTGCGCCATCCGCCAGAAAGCGGTCAAACGCCTCGCGCGTGTCGGCGACATAGCCGCAGCTGACCATCGCGCGGGCGATATGCGGCCGACCGACACTGCCCTTAGCTTCGCGGGCGATTTCGTCGTAATCCAGCGGATAGCCCAGCGCGTTCAGCTTCTCCACCATCTGCCGCGCGCGTCCGAGCCGCAGTTGGGACAGCGCCCGAACCTTGCGGTGCAGGGGCGTATCCGTCCCGCGCCCGTAGCCGAGCAGGTGCAGGCCGGGCATATCGCGCAGGGACAATTCGACACCTTGCAGAATCGGCATCGGCGTGGGTTTCCCCAGCAGCTGCGCCGCGCCGTCAAACGTGTCATGGTCGGTCACGGCAAGGAGCGTCACGCGGTGCTTGTCCGCCAGCGCCACCAGCTCCGCGGGCGTAAGCAGCCCGTCGGAGGAAGTGGTGTGGGTGTGCAAATCAGGCTTCATGGGGGGCATCCGGGTGATTTTCGGGCGCATCCGCCGTCTTTTCGGGCGTTTCGGCGCTCTTTTCAGGCGTTTCGGCGGACTTTTCGGAATTTTCTTTCTTCTTTTCGTCCGCCATATCCTGCATCATCACATCGCCCGTGGTGCGGGTGTCGGCATCCTGAATATCCGGCAGCACGCCCGTTTCCATCAGGGTGACGAACTCGCGGCGGCTGATGGTGTCGTACTTGAGCAGCGCGTCCACCAGCTTCTCCATGCGGTCGCGGTTGGCGCTCAGGGCATCCACCGCCTTCTGGTAGCATTCCTCCAGCAGGCGCTTGACTTCCGCGTCGATGCGCGCCGCCATTTCTTCGCTGTACCCGCGGCTCTGCCCGAACTCCATGCCGACGAACACTTCCTGATCGCCGTCAAGATAGACCGGGCCCAGCTTTTCGCTCATGCCGAACTGCGTCACCATGCGGCGGCAGACCTCCGTCGCCTTCTTCAGGTCGCTCGTTGCGCCGGTGGTGAACTCACCCAGATAAAGCTGCTCCGCGGCATGACCGCCCAGTCCCATCGCCACGAAGTCCATCAGCTGGCTGTAAGTCTGCAAATCGTCCTCTTCCGTCGGCAGGGACAGCGTGTAGCCGCCCGCCTGCCCGCGCGGGACGATGGTAATCAGGTGCACCTCGTCGCAGTTGGGCAGTACGTGCCCGACGATGGCGTGACCCGCCTCGTGGATGGCGACCATGCGCTTGTCGCGCTGCGTCACCTTGTGGCTGCGCTTCTCCGGGCCCATCTGCACGCGGGAGATTGCCTCCACCAGCGTCTGCTGATTGATGGCCTTCAAGCGCCCGCGCGCCGCCAGAATCGCGGCTTCGTTCATGATGTTTTCCAGCTCCGCGCCGGTGGAGAAAGGCACGCGCTTGGCGATATTCTCCAAATCCACATCATCCGCAAGGGGCTTGCCCTTGGCGTGCACCTTCAGGATGGCAACACGCCCCGCCATATCGGGGTAATTGACGAGAATCGTGCGGTCAAAGCGGCCGGGACGCAGCAGCGCGGGGTCAAGAATGTCGCGGCGGTTCGTCGCCGCCATGACAATAACGCCCTCGTTGATTGCGAAGCCGTCCATCTCGACCAGCAGCTGGTTCAGCGTCTGCTCACGTTCGTCGTGTCCGCCGCCCAGACCCGCGCCGCGATGACGACCCACCGCGTCAATCTCATCAATAAAGATGATGGACGGGGCAGCGCGCTTGGCTTGGTCGAACAGGTCGCGGACGCGGCTCGCGCCCACGCCCACGAACATCTCCACAAAGTCAGAGCCGGAAATGGAGAAGAACGGCACGCCCGCCTCGCCCGCAACCGCCTTTGCCAGCAGGGTTTTGCCCGTGCCGGGCGGGCCGATGAGCAGCACGCCCTTGGGGATGCGCGCGCCCATGTCAATGTACGCCTTGGGGTTGCGCAGGAAGTCCACCATTTCCTTGAGTTCTTCCTTCTCTTCCTCCGCGCCCGCGACGTCGGCGAACGTCACCTTGTTCTTGTTCGGGTCATGGATGCGCGCCCGGCTTCTGCCGAAGTTCATCACCTTGCCGTTGCCGCCGGTCTGCGCGCGCATAATCAGCCAGAACATGACGCCGCAGAGCACCAGCGAAATCGCCAGCGGAATCAAATCATACCACCACGGGGTGGTCAGCGGCTGACGGTAGATGATGGTGAACGGCAAATCCTTGACGGACACCTCGTCCAGCGGCTTATTAAGCTTCGCCGCCTGCATTTGCCGCGCGGTGACGATGAAATCAGCGCCGATGGTGGTTTCAAAATCGTAGTTCTTGTCAGGGAAATCCGCGTCGGCGACCGTTGTTGTTGTCGTCACGCCCACCAGCGACGTGCCGCGGATGGCGACGGAGCGAACCTGCCCCTCCTCAATCATCGTCAGCAGCTGGGGATAGGTGATGCGGCGGTCACGGATATTGCTGCCAAAGCCGTTGGTGAACAGCATCGAAATGGTGAGCACCATCAGCAGCAGAACCGCGACGTAGCCGAACATCCCGCGAGACTTCTTCAATGCGAGCATCCTCCTTCCGTTCCAGCGCCATCCGCCTGTTGCGGCGTATACCCATATAGACGAATGACGTGTGCGGAAAAATCCATCTTTACAAAAATTTTATCTTTATTTGGGGAAGAATCGGCTGATTTATTCGTGCGCCGCGCCGTACACGCGGCTGTCCAGCACGCCGATGTCCGGCAGATTGCGGTACTTCTCGGCAAAATCCAGCCCGTAGCCGACGACGAACTCATCCGGAATCTTGAAGCAGTGGTAATCCACCGTCAGGTTGTGTTCAGGATTGCGGCGGTCGGGCTTGTCCAGCAGCGTCGCAATGCGGATGGAGGACGCGCCGCGGCCCATCAAATACTTGCCGAGGTAGAACAGCGTGTTGCCGCTGTCCACAATGTCCTCCACAATCAGCACGTCGCGCCCCTTAATGGACACGGACAGGTCTTTCTCCAGATTGACCACGCCGGAGGACTTGGTGGAGTTGCGATAGCTCGAAAGCGCCATGAAATCCAGCGTTACGGGCAAATCGACCTCGCGGATGAGGTCGGAGAAGAAGACACTCGCGCCCTTCAAAATGCAGACCATCACTAGATCGCGGCCCTGATAGTCGCGGGTGATTTCCCGTCCCAGCTGGGCAACGGCCTTCTGGATGTCCTCACGCTTGACGAGAATCTTCGTCATGTCTTGATACAGCTTGGCATTGGTGTCCATCGTGTTGTCCTCCTAAATATATGTAGGTTTCTATGTTGACTTAGTTGGCGTTGTCCTTTTTTTCGCGCAGGGGTGCGCCGCAGCGTTTGCACTGTTCGAGCTGGTCGTAGGGGGAATCCTCAATCTGCGACCACTTGATGACGCCGGACAGCGGGCGGTATTTCGGATTGAGCGATTCGCAATTCGGGTCAATGTGGTAGTACGTTCCGCCTTCGGGATTGTAGTAAATCAGCAAGTCCGGATGGCTGGTGTTCAGCACGGGCTGGGTGGCAAGGGCGTTGGTCGGGGTGGCGGTGCTTTCCTGCTCGTTGCTTTGCAGCGTCGCGGGGTCAACGTACCACACGCCGTCCTCCTTGACCATGCGTACCTTCCACAGGTAGACGCTTTCGCCCAGGGTGTTGTTCTTGTTGATGACGGCGCGCACGGTGACCATGCGGGCAATGTCGTTCGATGTGCCCGTGATGGCCGTGAAATCCCAGCTGACGGGCGTGCGGTTGGTCAGCACCTCGCCGAAGAGCTTCTGCGTCACCGCGTCCGTGCCACCCTTGATACTGCTGCGCCACGACGGGGCCGTCAGGTTGACCATTTGGCTGATGGCGTTGTTCTTCCACAGCGTGAAGAAGGAATGCAGCTGCGCGTAGCACTCCTCGGAGTCATCCACAGGCGTCGCGGTGGGCGTGGGTGCGGGATTGGGCGTGTCCGTCGCGGTCAGGTTGACATCGAGGTTATTGCCCGATGTACTCCCCTGCTGCATCTGACCGGGCTGATTCGGCTGCGCGGGGTTCTGATTGTCCGCCGCGTTCGTCGCCAGTGCGCTGACGAGGCAGACGACCGCCGCCGACGCCAGCAAAAGCGACAGCACCAGCCGCGCGTTAGGCGTAACCAGCTCGCGGAGCCACAGCGCGGCGATGCTCGCCACCGCGCCGACGAGGACGACCCACTTCACCGCCGTCCACGCAAAGACCATGCTCAAGATGAAAAGAATCGGCAGCACGCCGAACATCAATACTTTTGCAATCGTATCCCACGGGATTTCCCTGTGCGCCGCCGGCTGCACCCGGAAGCCGCTGCGTCCCGACGTCGGGTACACGCGCTGACCGTCGGGGGTGTACTGCGCGTACTGCTGCTCCGGCGGCAAATCCGTTTCCTGCGGATTTTGCTGGCTGTACCCCTGCTGATTGTACGCCGGATTCGGCTGGCTGTACCCCTGCTGCTCGTAGCCCTGCTGATACCCGCCGGGCTGCACAAACCCCTGCTGGTCATACGGCTGCTGCTGATAAGGCTGCTGGGCGTATGGCTGCTGATACCCCTGCTGCTCATAGCCCTGCCCATACGGCTGCTGATAACCCTGCTGATCATACGGCTGCTGATAGTCCTGCTGACCGTACGGCTGCTGATAGTCCTGCTGACCGTACGGCTGCTGATAGCCTTGCTGACCATAGGGCTGCTGATAGCCCGCATATCCCTGCTGCCCATATTGCGGCTGCCCATAGCCGTTTTGCGGCGCGTAGCCCTGACCATAGGCATCATTGGGCGCGTAGCCGCCATTCGGGGCATAGCCCTGCGCCGGCGGATAATTGCCCTGCGAAAAACCGGGCTGCTGAGGATTCTGTCCGGCGTCCCCGGCGCCATCATAGGGTGGACGGCTGTTGCTCATCCGGCTTCCTTTCCTTTCTTCCGCGCGATTGTGCGCGAAGTTCCCTGCCGCGCCTTGTGCGGAGGGCATTTTGTCCCTCCCTCGCGCGGACTTTCACGCAAGCGCCTGAATCGCGCTTTACATGATAACGCATCTTACAGTATAGCACAAAAAAATGGCTTGTAAATAAGAAATCGGAAAAATTCACGGTTTGTTCGCCTGTAAGATGGAAAGAATTCCACTTCCGTGCGATTTTTATTCCGCATTCCGCATTCCAATTTCCGAATTTGCCCCCTTGCAAAACGTCCCAACCTATGGTAAGATAGAGCGTGCCGACGAAAGTCAGCGAAATATTGGAAGCGATGACCGGGAAACAGTAGCGCGTGCAAGTCCCCTTCCTATTTCCAAATGAGAATGTGCCAAGATGCGAAGCGAATTTTTTCTGCTGGCTAACGGGAGTGAAACGCAGCGTAGCAGCGCTACGCTAAGTGGAACGAGCGGACGCCAGAAGGAAAAAGGCGCGAGCAGATGGCACAGGCGAATGCAGGAAATAGGATATCAGAGAGCCGCCGGGTGGTGCGAGGCGGCAGGGCGCACGGCGTGAACCTTCATCCCGTGAGTTTTTGGGCGTGGGCAGCCTTATCGCCTATCAAGCGGCGGCAGCGGGATTTTTTTCCTTTGCCGCAAGACGAGTGGTACCGCGGATTCAGTCCGTCTCATCAAACGATGGGACGGGCTTTTTTCATCCAACTGTAAGGAGGAACATCCGGAATGAACGAGAAGATCGAAGCCCTGAAAAGCAGCTTTGATTCCGAGCTGAAGAAGATCGCCAACATGGTGGATCTGGAAGCCCTGCGCGTGAATTACCTCGGCCGCAAGGGCAAAGTGACCGACGCGCTCAAAGGCATGGGCGGCTTGACCGACGAGCAGAAAAAGACCGTCGGGCGCGAGACGAACGAGCTGAAAACCGCCATCACCGTCGCCTTGGCGGAAAAGCTGGAGGCGCTCAAGGCGCAGGAATTGCAGCGCGAAATCAACGCTCTGCCCGAATTTGACATCTCCATGCCGCCGGACATGACCCGCGGGTCGTATCACCCGATCACGCTGGTGCAGCGCCAGTGCGAGCAGGTGTTCAAGTCGATGGGCTTCACGGTGGAGGATTACGCCGAGGTGGTGACGGACTACGAGTGCTTCGAGAGCCTGAACATTCCGAAGTTCCACCCCGCGCGCGACATGCAGGACACCTATTATCTGGACAACGGGCAATTGCTCAAAACGCAGACCTCCGCCGCCCAGAACGCCATCTACCGCCGCTACCGCGACGCGCTGGTCGACGGTGGCGTGCCGATTAAGGCGATTTTCCCCGGCCGCTGCTTCCGCAACGAGGCGACCGACGCCTGCCATGAGAACACGTTCTTCCAGATGGAAGGCATCATGGTGGACAAGGACATTTCCATCGCGAACCTGATTTACTTCATGAAAACGATGCTGAGCGAGGTGTTCCGCAAGGACATCAAAGTCCGCCTGCGTCCGGGCTTCTTCCCGTTCGTTGAGCCGGGCTTTGAGCTGGATATTTCCTGCCTCATCTGCGGCGGCACGGGCTGCCCGTCGTGCAAGCATTCCGGCTGGCTGGAGCTGTGCCCCTGCGGCATGATTCACCCCGAAGTATTGAAAGCCGGCGGCATCGACCCGGAGCAGTACACCGGCTTCGCGTTCGGCTTGGGCATGACGCGCCTTGCCATGATGAAGTACGGCGTGAAGGACATTCGCGACCTGAACAGCGGCAGCCTGACGCGCCTGGCGCAGTTCACGGACGACGAGTAATGCGGAGGAAAGACGAACATGCTGATCTCAATGAACTGGATTTCCGACTTCGTTGACCTGACGGGTCTTGACAAAATGGCGCTGATTCGCCAGTTCTCCCTGTCCACGGCGGAAGTTGAGAATGAAATTTTCCACAAGGGCGCGGATTTGTCCGGCGTTGTCGCCGCGCAGATCGTCAGCGTAGAGAATCACCCCGAATCCCACAAGCTGCACCTGCTGAAGGTGGACGCGGGCGACGGGCAGCTGACCGACGTGGTCTGCGGCGCGCCGAACGTGCAGCTGGGCATGAAAACCGCGTTCGCCAAGGTGGGCGCGCAGCTGGGCGACATCACCATCAGCCCGCGCAAGCTCGCCGGGTACACGTCCTACGGCATGTGCTGCTCGGAGAAGGAAATCGGCATCAGCGACGACAATTCCGGCATCATGGTCATCCCGGAGGATGTTCCCTGCGGCACGGATTTGAAGGCACTCTACCCCATTGACGATATTATCTTCGAGGTGGACAACAAGTCCTTGACGAACCGCCCCGACCTGTGGGGGCACTACGGCATGGCGCGCGAATTCTCCACCCTGTCCGGCCGTCCGCTGAAAGCCCTGCCCGTGGCGGATTTGGCGGCGTACAACAATCTGCCCGCCATCGACATGAAGATTGAAGACCCGCTGTGCCAGCGCTACTCCTGCCTGCGGGTGGAGAACATCAACCGCCACGTCAGCCCGATGGCGATGCGTATCCGCCTGAACTACTGCGGTATGCGCGACATCAACTTCCTCGCCGACCTGACGAACTACCTGATGCTGGAAATGGGGCAGCCGATGCACGCCTTCGACAGCCGCAAGGTGGAGAAAATCCGCATCCGCCGCTTCCCGGAGAGCTTCCCTTTCCAGACGCTGGACAAGGTGGAGCGCACCATCGACCCGAACACGCTGATGATCTGCAACGGCGACAAGCCAGTTGCCATCGCGGGCATCATGGGCGGTCTGGACAGCGAAATCGTCGATGACACGACGAGCCTGACGCTGGAATCCGCCACCTTCGACGCGGCGTCCGTCCGCAAGAGCAGCGTCCGCCTCGCCCACCGCACCGACGCCTCCGCCCGCTACGAAAAGAGCCTTGACCCGGAAATGACGACCGTCGCCATCGCCCGCTTCGTCAAGCTTTTGCAGGAATACGACCCGGAAATGCGCGTCACCTCCCGCCTGACCGACGAGTACGCCTTCCACTATCCGAAGGTGCAATTGTCCTTCGACAAGGCGTTTGTTGACCGCTACACCGGCATCAACATCTCCTCCGACGAAATCATGCACACGCTGACCGCGCTGGGCTTCGGCATGACGCGGGACGGCGATTCCTTCACCGCGGACGTCCCCTCCTGGCGCGCGACGAAGGACGTAACCATCAAGGCGGATATCATCGAGGAAATCACCCGCATTTACGGCTACGACAACTTCGACCTGCACACGGCGGAATCCCCCCTCTACCCGGTTCGCATGTCCACCGAAAAGACGGTCGAGGACAAATTGAAGGACATCCTCGTCAAGCGCTATTCGCTGCACGAGGTGCATTCCTACATCTGGCAGTACGCCGACGACTACAAGAAGCTCGGCATCGCCGTCGAGGACAACGTGAAGCTGCTCAACGCCTCCAACCCCAACATCGAGACGCTGCGCCGCTCCATGATTCCCACCCAGCTGTGCCAGGTGAAGGTCAACACGGGCTATGCGCCGTCGTTCGGCATCTTTGAAATCGGTCACGTCATCGACGGCGTGGACGAGAACAAGCTGGCAAAGGAGCACAAGAAGCTGTGCGTGACGCTCTTCAGCAAGGTCGATAACGTGGAAACGCTGTATTTCCGCCTGCGCGACATGCTGTGCGTCGCCGTGAGCGACATCCTGCACAAGGATTTGTCCTTCCACGCAATGACCGCGACCCACTCCTATGAGCATCCGAAGAACCTGAACGCCATCGTGCTGGACGGCGTTGAACTCGGCGAAATCGGCGTGGCGCACCCGGTTGTCGGCAAGAACATCGACAAGAAGGCGGCAATTGTGTTTGCCGAAATCGACACGGAAGCGCTCGCGTCCATCGCGCCCGCGCCCATCGTCTACCGCGAGCCGTCCCGCTTCCCCGGCATGGAGCAGGATTTGACCTTCGTGGTCAATCGCTGCCAGCCGATTCTGGACGCGGTGAAGGCGGAGAACTCCCCGCTGGTGCAGAAAGTGACCGTGCTGGGCACATACAGCGACATCACCGGCAAGACCATCACGATTCGCCTCTCCTTCTCGCACCCGGAGCGCACGCTCACCCGCGACGAAGTGCAGGCGGTTGTTGACGGCGTGGTTGCGCGGCTGAAGGGTCAAGGGATTGAACTGAAGAAGTAACTTCCTCTATATATACATCTTTCTTCCTCCGAAACGCGGCTGTGTTTCGGAGGTTTTTTCTTTGCGCCAAGGACGCGCAGACTGCCGCGGCAGCTGACCTGACCGCCGCGCAGGACGACAAGGCCGCTGCGGAAGCTGACCGCGACGCCGCACAGGCTGCCCTGACCGCGAAGGAAAACGAACTGGCGAACGTGCAGAACACCCTCGCCGCGACGGAAAACGTGCTGGCACTAACGCAGGATGCCCTTGGCACGAACGAATCACTGATTACGATTATCAAGGAATCGCTGGTAGCGAAGGATGGCGTCGCGGCGAACGCCGTGGCGGCGCAGGAAGCCGCTGAAGCAGAACTGGCGGCGACGAAGGACACCATCACGTCCACCGAAGCGGAGTTGACCTCGACGAAGGATTCCCTCGCGTCCACCGAAGCGGAGTTGACCTCGACGAAGGATTCCCTCGCGTCCACGGCGGACACGCTGGCATCCACCGAAGCCGAGCTGACCGCGACGAAGGACACCCTCGCCACCACCGAAGCGAATCTGGCGGACACGCAGGCAGCGCTGGACAGCACCCGCACGGTACTGGCGGACACGAACCTCACGCTGTCGGCGACGGTGGATGAACTGACCGCCGCAAAGGCTGCACTGGCGGAAAAGGACGCGGAACTGGCGGCGAAGGAGCCGATGCTCTTCCTGCACCTGCTCTCCACCGACGCTGCCACCCTGACCGGCACGGACACCACCGCGCTGGATGCGGAAAACTACCTCATCGTCACCGTCGGCGAGCAGACCTGCGCGCCCATCCCGATGCCGGAAGAGGGCAGCTACTTCTGCCTGATTCACGGCATCAACATGAATCTGTTCCACATCACCGCGGACGGCATTGAACTGGTCAACGCCAGCGCCGACCACAACTGCCTTGCGCTGGGCGAAATCACGATGACCATCGTCAGCCGCGACGCGCTCAAGCAGGAATAATCCACCTTCCCCTGCCCCTCTGCTTTTGTCGGCGGAGGGGCGTTTTTTGTGCTTCCGCGAAATTCGAGATTGACAACTTCCCCCGATGGTGGTAAACTGGAAAAAACGGAAGGTTTCTGCCCATTTTCGTCGTTTGTTAGGAGGATTGCTATGAGTCCCATTGCCGCCCGGAAAAAGACCATCATCTGGATGATTGCCGCCATCGTGCTGGCAGTCTCTTCCATCGCACTTGGTGCCGGTCTCATCGTCAGCCACAATTCGCTGACGGACACCCGGAATCAGCTGACGGACACGCAGAGCGCGCTGTCCTCCACCCAATCCACCTTAGCGGACACCGAAAACAGCCTGTCCGCCGCGAAGGACACCCTCGCATCCACCGAAGCCACCCTCGCGGACACGCAGACCACGCTGGACACGACCGCCGCCGCCTTGACGGATACCCAGACCACCCTCGCATCCACCGAAGCCACCCTCGCCGAAACGCAGGGTACGCTTGCTGACCGCGAAACTGAACTGTCCGCCACAAAGGGCACCCTCGCGTCCACCGAAGCTACCCTCGCCGAAACGCAGACTGCCCTGAACAGCCGCGACACCACGCTGGCATCCACGAAGGACACGCTGATGATCACCCAGACCAAACTGGCGGCAGTGAAGGACACGCTGTCCACCACGCAGAACGAACTGGACACGCTGAAAGCATCCCTGCCGGCAAAGGAATATGAACTGGAGAACACGAAGGAAGCGCTCGCCGCGACGGAAGCCGAACTGGCGGTGACGCAGAACACGCTGACTGCCGCGCAGACGGAGCTGTCCGACACAAAAACCAGCCTGTCCGCCACTGAAACCGAGCTGACCGCGACGAAGGACACCCTTGCCGCCGCCACGACGGAATTGTCCGACACCAAGACGGCGCTGACCGCCACCGAAGCCGAGCTCACGACGACGAAGGACAGCCTGACCGCAAAGGAAGCCGAACTCACGACGACGAAGGACACCCTGACCGCGAAGGAAGCCGAACTCACCGCGACGAAGGACAGCCTGACCGCGAAGGAATCGGAACTCACCGCGACGAAGGACACCCTGACCGCGAAGGAAGCCGAACTCTCCGCGACGAAAGACAGCCTGACCACTGCGGAAAACGAACTCGCCGCGACAAAGGACAGCCTGACCACCGCGCAAAACGAACTCGCCGCGACGAAGGACAGCCTGACCACCGCCACGACGGAGCTGGAAGCCACAAAGGCAACCCTGGCCGCGACAGAGGCGGAATTGACGACGACGCAGGAAACCCTCGCCGACGCGCAGGCGATTCTGGCGGCATCGAACGAATCGCTGAGCTTCGCGAAGCTGAACCCGGCGACGCGCGGCACTGACCCCGGCATTGCGCCCTCCCCGATGGCAAGCGCGGTTCGCGACCCGTCGGAAGCCGTCGCGTTCCTGCTTGTGACAGTCGGCACAAAGACGTACGAGCCGATTCCGCTGCTGGAGGACGGGTACTACCGGCTGATTCACGGCGTGTGCGTGAACATCATCCACGTCACGGAGACGAGCATCGAGATGACCGACGCCAGCTGCACCGACCACGACTGCATCGCGCAGGGCATCGTGACGCTGGAAAACAAGGACACGCGCGAAGGCGGCAGCTACATCATCTGCCAGCAGAACTTTGTGACGCTGCGGCTCTGCACCCGCGCGGAGCTGGAAGCAGAAGGCATTGTGCTGCAATAATCGAGGATTTTGACCGGGGGCGGCGCAGGCTGCCTCCGGTTTTTTGCATAATCAGAAATATCCCCAAGGAGGAAAACGCCCATGCTGACGTATCATCCGACCACCGAAGCCGAGAAGGAAGCCATCTGCGCGTGGCAGTACCCCGGCGAATACGCGATGTACAACAATCCGCCGTATGCCGAGCAGAAGAAGCACGGATACGGTTTTGCGAATCCGGCAAACAATTTCTATTCCTTTTACGATGGCGAAACGCTGGTGGGCTTTGTGAACCTGTCGGACGAGGGCAGCGAGGTGTTTTTCGGCATCGGGGCGCATCCCGACCACTGCGGACAGGGGTACGGCACGCAGATGACAGCGCTGGCGTGGGATTTATCCCAGCGGCTGTATCCGGGCAAGCCGATGTATCTGGAAGTGCGGACATGGAACACGCGCGCCGTTCGCTGCTACGAGAAGGCGGGATTCCGGGTGGTGGGCGAGCCGGTGAAGCGGGTGACGCACAGCGGCGAAGGGACGTTTTACCATATGGTGCGTCAGGCGCAGGGATCATTCCGCGCAAGATGTTGATTTGCCAAGCGGCATCCGCTGCGAATTTGACATTCGCCGCCTTTCGGGGCGGCTTTTTGTTTGGTTCTTCACGGAAAGTTGGGAAAGCAAACAAGGGCTTAGGCGAAGCCCCCAAAAGCTGCACGCGGAAGGAGCATGAAAGTGCGACCAACCCAATCGCGAAAAGGGGTCAAGGGGCAATGGTAGATTGTCAAGCAAGTGCAACACC
>OBAI01001803.1_pt1 | contig 15064 bp, 14 predicted proteins | sample 1517461 | NCBI WGS metagenome assembly OBAI01 (sample SAMN04571696, study PRJEB22368) | human gut metagenome | biome: human gut; material: stool | host: Homo sapiens | place: Luxembourg | collected 2012-06-29
ATAAAATCAACCGCTTAAAAGACTGTTCTCCTCCGGAACCGTCTTACATAAATTTATAAACAGAACTTCTGAAATACTATAGAAACCAGAGTGGATAAGCTTATCCACCTGTCAGACAAGGAGGACCCTAAAATGAGAATATGGAAAAAAAGAATTACAGGATTTCTGATCGCCATGTGTGCGTTCTGCATCACAGCCGGTGTGGGAACTACACAGAATGTACAGGCAGCCACCAAAGCTACTTATACGATCAAAAAAATCCAGGAAAAGAAAACCTATAAGAGTTCCAGTGCCACATATTCCTACGAGCTGCCACAGTTAAAAGGAAACAGCACTGCAGTTAAACGGATCAACCAATCCTTAAAATCTTCCTACAACAATGATCTTTCTCTGAAAAAAACACTTTTTAAGGAATTCAACGATTACAAAAAGAACGGTACATTAAACAAAAGAAGTATGAGACTTTATGTAAGTACCAAATGCACCTGCGATTACAACAAGGATGGATACATCCGATTCGCATACCGTTTTGCATGGCACGGCTGCGGTTCTTATGATGCCAATAAGACAACCGTTATTTACCGTCTGAAAGATGGCAAACGTGTTTCCAGTATTCCGGCTTCTGCTACAGATAAGAAAGCATTAAATCTGGTCAAAGGTACCTGGTACACACCAGACGGAGATAAAGTTGTTTTCTCCGGAAAGGAAGTAAATTATTATTTCTCCGACTCCGAAAATGAACCATACTGGATTTTTGATATCGATGAGATCATCAAAACCAGTTACGGCTATTATTTCAAAATAGAATTAAGTCATAACTGCTATTTCGGATATCGTCTGAATCTGAAAGATACCAGTTCTATGACCCGAATCGGAAACGGTAACCCCTACAGTTCTGCCGGATATGTAAAATCCAGCAGTCTCAGCAGAACAAAATAAAATATATAATAAGGCGTGTGAATTTTTTTCACACGCCTCTTTTTTATAAATCCTCTCCGATTTCTTCCATCATTTTTTTTCTCTGCTTTCTGAAAATCCCCGGAAGCAGAAACAAAAGGACCATGCCTGCTATAATTCCCATGATCCCTATGATCATCATGATCGTTCCTATCTCCATTTCTTTCTCCTTATGATGCAGACAACCAGCCGTTTGCTACTGCCTGCTCGTACAGATCCTGAAGATTATCCATCTCCATATCATTGGCATTGTTATCCGGCTGTGACTGATAAAGTTCCTTTGCTTTCAGATAGTATTCCTGGAATTTTGTGTAATCTCTGCCTTCATTATCAGCCTGAGACTGCTTTGCAACTTCCAGATATGCCAGCGCCTTATAGGTCTTATAATTATCACCATACTTCTCCAGCATCTGGTTCAGTACCGTTTCCTCCTGATCGTACTGCTGCATATTCTGATATAAAACAGACAGATTATAATCTGTATCATAAGTTCCCATGCCCTGACTCTGGATCTGCTCAAAAACCTTCGCGGCCTCCTGATAATAGGACATATCTGAGGTATCATTTCCAAGATCACTGTATGTCTGCGCCAGCTGTTCAAGGATTCCGATATTGTATTCTTTTGGAAGCTCTTTACGGGCCTTCTCCAGAATCTGGATCTTTTCATCCGATCCGCTCACACCGTCATCCTGCCCGTCAATGCATTTGCACTCCATAATGTAGGCACGCATTCGGAGATAATCGTCATCTGTTTTCTGGATACAATCTGCAAAGATATCCTTTGCACCGGAATAGTCCCCATTATTATATGAGATTTCTCCTTCAACATAATCAATATCTATGGAATCCAGGCCATTCTCACGTGCCGTCTCCAGCGCTTTTTCCGCTTCCTCCATATTTCCGGTGTATGCCATCGCAATGGCATAATCTCTGTAGTAAGCACTGTTATCCGGCTTGATATCAATGGCTTTTTTATAGCATTCTGCCGCATTCTCATAATTTTCCATTCTCTCATAGGAATTTCCGAGAAGGTAATAAATATCATTCAGAGACGATCCGCTTTTCAGGATCGCATCATTGGAAAGAATCACTTTATTGATAAAATCAATACTGTCACCATACTGCTGCTGCTTGTTCAGCGCCAGCGCCTTCTGATAATAGGCATCCAGCCTGTCCGGAATAAGATCCGTGGCTTTTTCATAATATGTTTCAAAATTCTGATAATCTCCGGAGCTGATACACTGCGCTTCCTGACGTACATAAGATTCATAGTTTTTCTGTTTCCCAACATCCCGTTTGAAATATCCACTGATCGTCAGCGCTGCACTTCCGATCATCAGACCTGCAACCAGAACATAGGCCATGTGCTGTTTTGCGCAGAGATCTTTATACCTCTTGTCCTTTGTCTGGATATTCTTCAGATCATTCAGAAGCTCTTCCGCACTCTGATATCGCCTGTTCGGGTCCGGCTCCAGGCATTTCATGATAATATGTGCAAAGATATCATTGATCTTTATACCGGTAAGCCTGATATCACTGACATTTCCGTTTTCATCCGGTTTCGGCTTCCTGCCGGTCATGATGTGGTATAAAGTTGCTCCCAGACTGTAAATATCCGCTCTGGCATCTATGGTTTTCCAGAGTGAATGGTCCAGTTCGTTCTGGTTGTAATGCAGTGCCTCGATCTGTTCCGGAGCCGCATATCCATTGGTATATCCGGTTACCCAGGCAGTATCTCCATCCAGCGTGGCAGAAATGTTAAAATCTATCAGACAGATATTTCCTTCCGGTGTCAGCATGATATTCCCAGGTTTCAGGTCACTGTGGATGATCGGTGGTTTCTGGCTGTGCAGATAGCCCAGTGTTGCAGCTATCTGCTTTGCCCAGATAATGACTGATTTCTCTTCAAAAACAGTTCCGGAATCCAGATAATCCTTAAATGAATTCCCCGGGATAAAATCCATAACTGTATACACATCCCCGTCCGCCTCAAAAAAGTCAAGAACCTGAGGCAGACAGGAATGTCTGAGGTTTTTCAGTACATCAACTTCCGCTCTGTTGTTCAGAAAATCTTTGATCTCTGTTTTTATTTTTTTCAGTACTACATATTTTCCAAGGTTTATCTGATAAGCCTTGTAGATTTCACCGCTGTTTCCAGCTCCAATCTTACCTATAACCCGATAAGTATGTGGAATTGGCATATATTCAAACCTCTTTTTATCTTATTTTACGCTAAAATCCATGCTGCTGCTTCCTGGCTGCATTCCCACATTGATCACTGCCAGGTCCTGGACTCCTGTTTCTTTTGCGGAAAGACCGGTATTGATCGGATTTGGTACTCCTGCTGTATCCTGCATCGGATTATTGAGAAGATCCATTCCGGCTAACATATCTGCGCTTTCAGCAACCCAGGATCCGCTTAATCCCATTTTGGAAATCTCGCTGATAAAGGCATCCTTTCCGCCCTCCTGTGGAGTCGTTCCATTCAGGTAAAGCTGTGTGCCGTTTACCAGTGCCGCATTTCCTGTCTGGCTTACTGTTCCGTCACTGTTAACTGTATAAAGGGCGATAGCCAGCCTTGCTTCCGGCATTGCATTTTCGCCGCTCATTCCGGAATAATAGCCTGCGATTCCGATATCAACAGAAGTTCCATTATCTTTTACAAAGCATTCCTGTGTTCCGCTGTATGTGATTCCCTCGACTGGATCACCAAAGCCCGGATCTGCTGATTCACTGGCAATCTGCTGTGCCTCTCCGTTTTCTGCCCTGTAAAGTTCAAACTGCAGTTTTCCTCCGGAAATAGAAATCACCAGAAGTTCCGGTCTTCCATCACTGTTAAAATCTCTCTGATCTGTTGCAAGAACGCCATTTACAGATGCCATGCTGGTACTGTCTGTGTAGGAAATGCTTCCTCCTGTATATTTAGAGATTTCCACCTGTGCTACATATGCAGCCAGTACAGCATCGTCATCTGCAGTTTCTGCGGTATTGCTATCTGTCTGCTCTGTACCTGTCTCATCCGTTTGTGAGGTCTCTGTTGTCTCCGTATAAGTCTCTGCCGGACCAGGTGTCGATATTGCCGGATCATCAGCTGTTTCTGTATCCGGTTCGCTGTAATTTCCATCCTGGTTTTCATCAGAAGTTTCCGCTGGATCTTCATATGCATTATCATCTGTATCTTCATTGGAGGCTTCACCCGGATTGTCGTATGAGTTCTCATCCTGTTCTCCGTTGGAAACTTCTGAACCTCCGGATGGGAGTTCATCCTTACCATATACATCCTCATTGGTCACTTCTGTTGTTCCTGCTTCATCTGACGGATTATCATATGTTTCCGAATCCGGATCTTCCGGATAGTCTGAACTGTCATATGGATTTTCTGTATCTTCCGCATAATCAGAAGCATCCGTGGAATCCGTATCATCTGTTGAATCTCCATCATCTGTTGAATCCGTATCATCCGCGGCGTTCTGATCTGCCCCGTCTTCTGATTCCGTGTTATCCCGACCTGGAGCACTTGTCGGATCAGTCTGATCTCCAGGATGCGGTGCCGCAGTTACTTCACCAACTTTTCCAGAATCCAGACCTGCACCACCCGCACTGTTATTGCTTCCGTCATCCAGTTCATTCGGATCTGTTGTCGGCGTTGGCGTTGCCGTTGGATTTATAATATTAATAATAAGAGTGATATATTTTGTTGTATCCTGTTCTTCTTTTTCAGTCTCTTCTACCTGAGAAGTTTTTCCCTGTTCTTTAAAAATGCTCTTTGTATTTTCAAAAGCGTTCTGATAATCGTTTACACGGGAATTCCATGCAGCGGAATCCTTTTTCACAGAAGATGTGGAAACATTTTTCATATTTTCGCCGGTCTTTTTCAGCATATCCAGTGCCTTTTCCGGCTGTTTCTTTCCATTGTATACTTTTGCAAGTCCCAGAGTCGCATCTGTGGATTTTTTATCAATCTTCAAAGCATCATTAAATGCAACTTCTGCTTTGTCGTATTCTCCTGCATCCAGATATTTGGAGCCCAGGTTCAGATTTTCCTGTAACTGGCTTGCAGTTGCCTTTTTAGGTGTGACAAAAATCACAACTGCCAGAATCACGAGTACGCAGACAATTCCTGCGATCATCGGAACTAATATCTGCGGTGATAATTTTTTTCCGGAATTATTGTTTGGATTCATTTCACATCCCCCTTTCGGAAAATAAACTCTTCATCAGACAGGCGGATCTGATCTCCGTCATTGAGAAGCAGTTTCTGGCCTGGCATTGCTCTGTTTCCGTTCAGGTATGTATAGTTGCTGGAATCCTTATCTTCCAGGTAATATTTACCTTCTTCAAAATGGATCGCACAGTGTTCCCTGCTGATGGTCGGGTTATTGCGGATGCAGATATCTACCATAAGTGCACGCTTACCGATCTTGCAGATCTCCGTCGTGATATGGAACTTCTCCTGTGTATGCAGACGGATCAATGTAGCATTTGGTTTAACTCTTGCTTTCAGAAGTATCGTTGCTTCACTTCCGTCATCCCTCAGCATTACAGTTGCGTCATTGCCGTCATCATCGTCTGATGCAAAACCGGTTCCCGGATTCGGAGTAAAACTTTTTCTCTGTTCTTCGCCAAAACCTGACGTTGGATTCGGAGTGTAGCCTCTTCCCTGAGCTCCGTCATTCCCTGGCATTGGATCTGGGTTATAGCCCCCTGCCGGTTTGTCCCAGAAACCTGGTGTTGGATCTGGCTCATAACCTCCTGCCGGGTCCTCTCCAAAACCTGACGCCGGATCTGGTTCATAACCTCTTCCCGGGTCCTCTCCGAAACCTGACGCCGGATCTGGTTCATAACCTCTTCCCGGTGCTTCTCCGAAGCCTGGCGCCGGATCTGGCTCATAGCCTCTTCCCGGTGTCTCTCCAAAACCTGGCGCCGGATCTGGTTCATAACCTCTTCCCGGTGTCTCTCCGAAACCTGACGCCGGATCTGGCTCATAACCTCTTCCCGGGTCCTCTCCGAAGCCTTCCCCTGGTGAAGGATATGTTTTTCTGTTTTCTTCTGGCGGATTATCCCAGCCTCCCTCATTTGGAGTATTCGCCCAGATATTCTCCGGTCTCTGTGGTGGCATTTCCGGCGGCATTGGTGGCATTTCCTGTGGAAATGGAATTTCTTCCTGTACCTCCTGTTTTTTCTCCATTCGATGGAACAGTCCCTTCAACAACGCCTTCTTTTTCTTCGGTTTCTTTTCTTCAACGTCACCATCCATATCTACAAAACCGCCACCCGGTGTAGGAGGAACCAGTGGGCCACCTTCATCATAATTGGCAGTCTGTCCGGTCTGCTCATGACTAAATCCGTCTGCTCCGCCGCCAAATCCACCGGACTCTGATCTCAGCGGAATGCAAACGACCTTTACTTCTTCTGTTCGTGTATCCACATAGATATTCTGCATCTCTGATACGATTTCCTGCTTTGGAACACCCAGTTCTTCAAAGAAAGTAAGCACATAATTCACCTTCTGCTGAATTTCGATCTGCTTTTCCTGAGGTGCTTCGCTCATCCATGCCATTATGTTCATGGTTCCGGCTATATCATATGTAAAAATAAAACCATTGCCATCCTGATTCGCATTTGCCGGCAACAGAAACTGATTTGCGGTTCCCTGTGTCAAAATGCTCCACGTTTTTTCGTCCAGGACCTCTCCCGGCTTGGATCTGTAGGAAAATCTTGTGTGTCCGTCTTTGAAATCATACTCAAAATTCATACTCTTTATCTCCTTTTCTTAGTATATATCCAGCTGGATCAGTTTCCATTTTCCTTCTGACAGTACTGGTGCAATTCCACTGCTGTTAAAATTCTTGGCATCTGCAAATTGCGGATTTACCACAAAATCACCATTGCTCTTAATAAATCCCCAACTTTCATCCGACTGAACTGCCGCATATCCAATGGCAGAAAAGCTTCTTGCTTTTTCAAACATACAGTCCAGAACTTTTTCTCCTTCTGATGAAACAAATCCCCATTTTCCAGCCTGCTGAACTGCTGCGGGATTTTTGGAAATAAACGGAGAAACTGCTTCATAATTTTCGCCGATCTGTACACCGGAACTGTTAAGCAGCTGATACTGCTCACCGGTTTTTACAAATACGACACCATTTCTGGAGCAGAAGCCCCAGGCATCCCTGACTACATCGTCAAATCCGAAATCTGTAATAATCTTCAGGTCCTTATCAATAAGAGCCCACTTTTCATCTTTTTTTACTGCTGCAATACCATTAAGCATAGGTGTCGCCGCATCATATTCAAATTCCGTCTTTTCATTGAAATCTTCATCCAGGAATCCATATTTCCCGTTCTTTTTTGCAGGAAGTACCCCTTCATTGAAGGTTCCCAGATATTCATAAGTCTCGTCCGGCTGTCGCCGCTTATAACCGTTTGTATCTATATAATACCATTCGCCGTCTTTCTCAACCGGCGCGAAACCGTTTTCACCAAACATTCCGATATATTGATATTCCGCACGGATCACAGAATTTCCATCTTCATCCAGGATACCCACATCTTCTCCGGATGTGATCCTCATATAATGGTTGCAGGTTTCTGAAATATTATCGTATTCATCTCCGATAAACTGGAAATCTCCTGCTAGAGAATCCAGCTTTGCCTTCAGCGCGCCACTGTTTTTTTTCTTTTTGATGTGTTTTTTCAGAAGGGCAATGGCGTCCTGTTTCTCATCCTGCTCCACGTAATAATCTGCCAGTGTCAGGATTGCCTGTTCATTATCTCCGTCAAGAGAGATCGCACTGTTGCATGCATCCACAAAACCGGAATCATCTCCCATATTTCTGTAATCTTCCGCGATCTTCATATAGATATTTCGGTTATCTCCATCATACTCCAATGCTTTCTTATATTCCAGGATTGCATCGTAATAAATTCCTTTTTCTTCATTTTTCTGAGCCTGCTGGAGACATTTTTTATATTCCATCGGTTTTTCCACTGCAGAAGTAAATGTTGTATACCATGCTCCCACAAGCAGACCGGTCATCATCAGAACCATTAATTTTTTCATACGCACCTCTACGAATCAAAAGCCAAGTAACAAAATCAGGATCGTTCCCACAGAAAAAAACGGAGCAAGCGGAATGGAATCCTTCATGTTCAGTTTTTTGAGGATCAGCTGTACGATCGAATAAAGTGCCGCAAGCGATAAACTCACAACAATGTCAAACCATATCAGAGAGCCTCCAAGATACCATCCCAGCACGGCTGCCAGCTTCACATCTCCCATTCCGACACTTTTTCTGGAAAAGATCCTGGCCAGAAGAAAGATCAGAAATCCCAGCAGCATTCCACCTCCTGCTGATTTCAGGATATCCAGCCAGTAAGAAGGCTTCACTGTAATTTCTCCTGCCAGTATCACTGCCCTTATGACAAACATGAAAAGCAGAAGCTTATTGGGTATAATGGTTTTCTGCTGATCGATAAATCCGAGAAAAACCATAAAAACCGTCAATATCATATATCGGACTGCTTTCAGCCAGTGATAGCCATATATGCTGAAAAAAAATATCTCGGCTAAAACAAGTGCTGCTATGATCAGAAGGATATATTTTTTTTCTTTTATAAGACTTTTTATATGTTCCATTTTTTCTCCTTGGTCAATCCGTCAGCTGCCTGCCCATACGCGGGTTGAAGCGCAGACACGGTAATGTCTTGTTCCCAGATCAAAGAACGGGAATTCCGTTTTGATATCATAATCCACAACGATCTTTATGTCATTGGTACCTTTTGCACACCAGGAACTTTTGCTGAATTTCATATTGGAAACTCCCAGTTTTTCCAGATATTCGTCTGCATCCTGTCCTCCGGAAGCCACACTCAGCTGCTGCTTCACACAGGATTTTGCAACGACTCCTGTCATATAACTGGCAAGCTTGTTCCATGCGCCGTTTTTCACATAGTTCAGAACACCGTTCACAAACTCCTTGGGATTTTTCTTATATTCTTTCAGCTGATCATATGTAGCTTTTCCCGCCTTTCCGGCATCTGCCACATCCTGTATGGTTCCCTGTCCGTTTGTAACACTTTTGGCTGTATTCTCGATCACTTCCAGATTGGATTTAATGTCCTCCATCTGTTTTGAGAATTCTTCTGATTTTGTATTAAGTCCTTTATATGCGTCCAGAACGCCTGTCTTTTCCAGTATGTAACTGTATTCCGCAACCTCTTTCGCTGCCTGATCCACAGAATACTGGATCAGTACCTGTGCCCTCACACAGGAGATCAGACTGAATATGCACATAAACGCGAACAGGAACATGGGAATAAACAGTGCTGCCTCCACAGTGATCGAACCATTTTCTTTTCTGTCTGACATTGCCCCTCCTGTTAATAAGCCAAAACACTCTTGTAATCTATGATTCTCCTGCCATCATCCTTTTCCCAGAAATTCCGGAACTTTCGGAAGGAATGTGGTTGATGTCTGTACCTTCGCGTTCAGCGTCAGCATGGTATATTTCTGACTTAGCGTTGAGCCGGTGTTCAGCTGGATACAGTCTGCCGCACGGACGGAGAGATCCTTTTTACCATTCTCATCTGCAAGCTTAACCAGAACAAATAATTTCATGTAATCTTTGTAAGTGAACTTAAGGCCATCCGCTTTTCCCGGCCATACTGCCGACTCTTCTCCGTTAACCAGCGCTACGGTTTCCGTTGCTGCCATTCTCAGCGCATTACAGAAAAGATATCCATATTTTACAACCGGATAAAGCCATGGCTGCCCGGTTGCTCCGCATACAACCGTTGCCACTGTATCTGCTTCTGCATTCAGAGTTGAATCCATAAAAACATATAAACTGTCAATGGCAAGCCTTGTTCCATAGAGCTGTGCTACTGCCAGTGTTTTGTTCTTGCCGGTAAAAGCATTTCCATAAAGGATATATTCAATTTCCCCATTCCAGATCACATGTTCGGAAAGTTTGTCATTGCTGAGCGACGTATCTTCGTCTTTGGTCGTGATACAGTTAAACATTTCTGTGGTGTATTCCATGAGATATGCCTGTTCCATTATCCCGCCGGACAGATTGTCCAGGCAGGTCAGAACACTGTTCAGAAGATCCACATTATCCTTGGAACTTTCTACTGCTTTTTTATCTGCACTTACATCTACTTCTGCCGGACTGTTTCCCGTTGCACTTGCTGATGTTTTGGCGATTCCGCTCGGATACTTGGAAGGATACCCTTCTTTTTCTGAAAGGTTTTGCTCTTTTCCGGAATTATTCAGAGAGTCTTTCGTCTGTGTATAATTTCCGCTGGCCTCTTTTGCCGCTTCTCTGTTCTGCGCTCTGGTATCTTCCTGCGTCGTGTCACTGTCTTCATTTTTTACACCGGAAAGGGTGGTCTGATAAAAGGTTGTATCCTCAGGATTATAAAAAGATCCTCCCCTGAACTGTTCATTTAACAGACTTCCACCGATTTCCTCCTCATGCTGGGCCCAGAATGTTTCTGTAGCTGCTGTGCCGCCCATACTTCTTATATATGATGCCTCTTCCTCATCCACAGAAAGTTTTTCAAAATTTCCCGTTACCTTTTTGAATTTCTTTATCATTTCTTTAAAGGCTTTCGCTGTATCTATATTATTCTGAATCGTTTCTTTCAGTTCTTTAAGATCTGTTTCATTAATTTCAATATCTTCTCCGGCACTTTCCTCAACCGTTTCTCCGGCTGCGATCAGATCTTCTTTTGCCTTGTTATATGCTTCTTTTTTAGAAGCAACCTTCCTCCAGCATTTCAGCACGTCATCCAGCGCTGAGTTGGCTTTTTTCCCATTATCTATGATCTCATCCGCTTTTTTCTCCAAAGCCTTAATGCAGGCCTGATATGTTTTGGCCGCATCAGAATAGATTTTATTCATACTGCTGATATTTCCGTTGATCACAGATTTGATGGAATTAAATGTCTGTATTTCTTCTGAAGTAAATCTTTCACTGATTTCAGCTCTCACTTCTGAATCAGCTTCTGCTACCTGATACACAGCAAGTAAAGTTACCATATTTTTATACATCTGATCATCAAATGTAGTATTCCCGCTGTCCCAGCTGAATGGATAATTCAGATATTCTTCAATCACATCATACGTCAACTGATCAGGTGCTTCCTCCGGAAACGGTGCATCAATCTCTTCGTTCAGATATTTCTGCAGTGATTTCGCAGCCAGACGAAATACTGTTTTTTTCTGATATTCCTCCGCAAAACCAGTATCTGTATTTGACAACTGATCTACCGCACCCGTCTGTGCTTCCACAGCTTCCTTTGCCTCCTGTATAGGCTCGCTGAGTTCTGACGCTTTCAGGGCGTATTCTGACTTTGCTTTTACATATTTCTGCTGTTTTTTTACATTGTTGAAAGGAAGCTTCTTGATCTTCCCCACAATATCATCCGCCATATAGACAGGTCCTCGGAATTTCATATATTCCATAACCTGCTGACGGAAAACATCGTTTTCTGCCAGGGATGAAGATGCCACCCCTTTTGCCTCAAAGCCAGTTTCTTCCAGCTGTATCAGTGAACTTAAGCCATCGCTGCTTTCACCTGTCAGATTTTTTGCGTTGATGGATTCTTTGAACATCTGCTCCAGCTTCTGCTGTTCGTCCGGTGAATCCGGAGTTTTTGCCATGGCTGTCAGTCCATATGTATCCTTCAGTTTCTTATCATACTGTGCCAGTGCCGCATTCATGGTCAGATCTCCGGCACCGGATACTACTGTCTTTGACGCAAAAAGGCGGGAAGCATCTACAATAATTCCGCTAAACATCAAGACCGGTACCAATATCAACGTCAGAAGTACGCAGATCGATCCTCTCTGTTTCCCGCAAAATAACTGCATACACTTCCCTCCCCAGTTAAAACAAAAAATTTTTCACCTTATCAAAGGTTTCTCCCAGTTTCTGAGCCTTTCCGTCCAGTCCCAGCTTTTTCAGGAAAAAGTTTCCCATGTCCCAGGCCAGATCCACATTTCTCACAAAGTCCGTGCTGTTGATTGCCGGCTGATATGCCGCCGTATAGATCGTCAGGCTGTCCCGTAGTCCCAGATACTTCAGTATCCCGGGCGTGGAAACAACATACCTGAGTTCTGCCTGTACCGACTTGGACAAAAAGGAACTGTTGACCTTTACATAGGCTTCTGTGCGCCCCATGGAAAACAATGCACTGTTTTTCTGAAGCGCCTGCTGGTAATCTGCTGCCCGCCTGGCAAGCTTACTGTCCACTCCCCATCGGTAGATCTTCGAAGCACTGCCTTTATATGCAGCATAGTAAGATTTCGTCTGTGATTCCGACGGACCGTTTTCCCAGTCAAAATCCACCTTGCTGTTTTTCAGAGGATTTTCATCTGTAAAACTGTCATAGCCAGGGTAAGACGCTTCTCTCGCCAGCTCTGTAGCTGCTCTTTCTACCTGAAAGAAAAAGTAGCTTTCCTGCAATTTGAATAATCCGAAATAGAGCACCACCATGACAATGCCAATGGTGATGGGAAAATAGATGGCGGCTTCTACCATGATGGCGCCTGTTTCGGAGTTATTGTTTTCCCTGTTCATTCATTAATCAAGGCTGATCTTATCAAAGATATTATTTACCAGTTCTACAATTCTGTCTTTAAAAATGGCTGCTGCCGCAATGACAGCAACAATGATCAGAATGATTGCAACGATCTCTGCAGCTCCTGCTTCTTCTGTTTTAAAATCCTCAACTAAGCTGCGGATTTTGTTTTCTGCGCTGATCCAAAGTAAATTAAGTTTTCTAGTCATGCTCTTATCCTCCATTTTTGTTTGCCTTATGCAATATTTTTTATAATAACCGGCTGATGCCGTTTACTATCACATCTGCTGCATTACCGGAACCATGACCATAAGCAGGATTCCGATAAAGATCATCATCATTGGCAGAAGCAACTTAGAGTTTGCTTTTTCTCCCTTCTGCTTTACCTCATTTTTCTTAACTTCCCACATTTCATCAGAAAGATCTTTCATGAAATAGGCGAGTTCTTCATTACCTTTATTCAGATTCTGTATGATCAGGGAAGTAAACTTCCGTACTTCCTTCACATTGCATCGTTCTGCAAAGTTCCGGTATGCATCAATCTCCATGACACCGTTTTCCATCTCAAGATTGGCATTCTGCATCTCCTGATAAAGTGCCCGCTCTCCTGTTATGGAAACTTTTTTCCAAGCATCACGGAGTACCATTCCTGAGTTAACAAGCAAGGTCAGTTTGGATAAGACCTGTGGAAGATCCAGAACGATCTCCTGTCTTCTTGCTGTCAGCTTATCCTGCAGAGTAAGATCCAGATACAGAATCAGAAGTCCTCCCATGACCAATCCCAGAAGCAACAGACTCTTGCTGTCTGCCAATGCTGAGAGAAGTATTACAAATATAATAATGGTATATATGTAAGTTGTCTTAGCTCCAAGAAGCATATAGTAATAATACTCTGCATATTTTTTTCCTTTGATCTCAGCGATCTCCCGGATCTTTGCCTGAGCAGATCTTGTCTTTGTACTGATATGCAGAATTCTCATAACCGAAAATCCCACACACAAAAGCTCGCTCATCTGAAATTCTTTTGCGAAAGAACTGTCTGTATATTTCTGATATTTTTTTCCACCGGCTATGGCCAGATATATCCAGATCAGAGTAAATGGCGTTGCCAGTGTAAGTAAAATCAACTGAAAATAATCCACTGCTTTTTTCTCCCTATATCTTGATATCTACAATTTTTCTTCCCATGTAATAGGCAGTTCCGAAAAGAGCAAGTGCTCCAATCTTTACCAGTACATTTAATGGTGTATTCTGCACAATAGACATATTGCCCATTCCGTTGAGCATTAGCATGATCAGCACCGGCATGACGATCATAATGTTCAGGTCATTTTTGTTTGCTGTAAGCAAAGTCTGAATCTCCAGTTCTGTTTCGATCTTATCATTAATGATCTCTCTGGTCTCACCAACCACTCGTCTCATATCACCACCATAGCGGTTGGTCACCTCAAAGATCGTGGCAAAACTTTCGATATCGTCCAGATGGCTTCGTGCCGCAAAATTACTCAGCATCTCTTCAACGCTCTGTCCGTTGTAAATACCATCTACGATCAGTTTCAGTTCTTTTACAATATCTGCTTTTTCTCCATAGATTCCGATCAGATCTCCGCAGGCATCCAAAAAAGCTCCCTGGGTATTTTTACCTGCGGAATAGGATGCGGAAAGAGATTCCATCATATCACGGAACTGGTACAGAAGATTTTTCATTCTTTTGTCTTTCAGATAATCCCGGTATTTCCGGATTCCCGGAACAACAAGGAGCAGCCCTACGATCAGGGAAAAAATCACATTTCTGAAAAATACCATACTGAAGAAAAATCCCACGATTCCGCCCAATAGCGCACCTGTTGCGGTTTCCACCGGATTCAGACGATAAATATAATAATCCTCCGCTGTTCCGAAAACAGGTTTTACAGGTATATATTTGGGAGCTTTAACCTTCTTCTGTTTTATTTTCTGAGGTTTTACTTTCTTTTGTTTTACAGTTTTTGTTTTTGGTTTTTTTTCTTTTTTCATAATCTTCCTTTTGGCCTGATGATCTACAGGCCTGAATGCATTCCGGAAAGCCGCAGTTTATAATCATTATACAGAGGATTTCCTGTGCGTACCAGTCGTCCCTGCACTTTTTCCAGCGTACTTCCCTGGGTTTCCTTGAATACAAATAATGGATTCAGCTGGATTTCTCCGTTTTTACAGCCCAGAACTTCTGTGATCTCCATGGTTCGTCTGGATTTATCACGCAGTCTGGAAAGATGGATGATGATATCCAGTGCGGAGGAAATCTGCTGGCGGATAGCCGGAAGCGGCAGGCCTGCATTTCCCTGCAGCACCATGGTTTCCAGACGGCTCAGCATATCTCTGGTCGAGTTGGCATGGCCCGTAGAAAGACTTCCGTCATGGCCTGTGTTCAGACTCTTTATATGGACTCCCTATGTTCCCATCATGCAGAAATACAATATCTGTACTTAATATACACTGTATATAACGTTATTATCTTGCCATTCCACAGTTGCAAAAA
>OBAI01001820.1_pt1 | contig 14942 bp, 19 predicted proteins | sample 1517461 | NCBI WGS metagenome assembly OBAI01 (sample SAMN04571696, study PRJEB22368) | human gut metagenome | biome: human gut; material: stool | host: Homo sapiens | place: Luxembourg | collected 2012-06-29
AGATGAAGGGGTTTCGGGCGCAGGTGAGAGGAGTAGCAGACTTGCCTTTCTTCATGTACCGTATGATGATGATCTTCGGTTAACATGCCTGGTGGGCTATCCACGGACTTCCGCACCTGAGCCAAATGGGCTAAAGAAGCTAAAATTGGAGGTTACTCTTCACACCATTTTCAGCTATTGCAAGAATCTGCAAAAATTCGTGTTAACGAATGTGAATATACGAAGAACTGGAAAAACGTCTTTGCAGATGTTTGTATATTTTATTTTTGACGGCAGCTTCATTTGCAGATGTTTGTATATTTTCCGTCCCTCCTCCGTCCCTCGGCATAGTATCTGTCCCCCGTAATTGGAGGTACATGTACTGATTATCAATTACTTATATTTGCAGATTTTACATTCTGCATCGGGAAGTAATAGAAACGAAAATAGGGAACGCAGTGCGTTCCCTATCTTTTTATCACTTGATATCGGTGTCAATAGACATGCTGTCTTTGGTAGGGTTTCCCTGCCCCACCTTACTTTCCTTGCAACCGAAGATCAACATCAAAGAAAGTATTACTAATGTACTATCGATAATTCTTTTCATTGTCTTTAAATATTTTGATCATTTCATTGCATTATTTTTCTTATATAAGATAAGACGGTACTACTATGACATAATTCAAGCGCCCTACCCACCTCCTATTCTTTTGGCTCAATATCAAATGGAAGCAATGGAGTATCATCATCATTGCCACTATTGAATCGGTCGAAATCCGAGATATAGGAACGGTCTTGAATAACCGTATATTTCTCATACTCAGAATAAGCCTTTTCTCTGGCTTCTTCTTGCGAAACCTTACCTGCACTACTCTTAGCATCATAGTCCATGGTTTCAAGCAACAGCTTCAGGCGATTCTTCCAATCCTCCATCGTCGTAACGATGTGTCGTCTTGCACGAGATTCTGCGAGATCCAGGAAACTTGTTGTTATTGCGTTGAGCTGAGACAATTCTTCATCAGAAAGATAGTTCTTTGCCACTATCGTATCAGATTTCTGAACTCTTCCATCCGGTGCTTTCTTCCATGTAGTCAAGCCCATGTGAGGCATTTCCGCATCAGCTCGCTCATAGACGATTTCGGCTGCCGTATGATTGGTAACAGCCAGGTGCATCATATTCTGCACCATCTTATAGAAGAGTTTGGTACTTTCAGCCTTTGCGTCATAATCAGCACTACACTCAGCATAAATATCAGTTATCTTCTGGTAGTATCTACGTTCTGAAGTGCGGATTTCACGGATGCGTTCCAGCAAATCGTCAAAATAATCCTTGCCGAAGTGCTTACCTTGTTTCAAACGTTCATCATCCAAGACATAACCCTTAATGATAAACTCCTTCAATACAGAAGTTGCCCATATACGGAATTGGGTTGCCTGATAGCTGTTCACTCGATAACCAACAGCAATGATTACATCAAGATTGTAAAACAATGGAGCACGCTCAACATCACGCTCTCCTTCGGTTTGAACTATCCCAATTTTTCGGATAGTTGCCGTTTTATCCAATTCTCCACTCTCGTAAATCTGTCCAATATGATAGCTGATTGTTCTTACGTCAACACCAAATAAAGCAGCCATCTTTTTCTGTGACATCCAAAAAGTTTCGTTGTTAAAAATCACTTCAATGCGAGTTTCACCTTGTGCAGTCTTATACAGTAAGATATTGGATTCCAGCGAGTTCTGCATAAGTTCTGTTGTAGATACGGATTGAGAAAAATATACTCTTGCCTGCTTCACTAACAGCTTCCTTGAATCAGCATTCTCAGAAATGATTATACAAGCCATACGGGATAGATGGAAGGCTTCGACCTTGCGAAACGCTCCATTACCCACCTTGAACATGTCAACCGCATGGTTGAAATGTTCGTCTATATTCATACCTTTTTCACTGGCAATTTTGATTGCTTTGTCTATTACATTCTGGAATTTCCAATATCCCGAATAGCCCATCGCATTACAAAGATCACGTGAGCTCCAGTATTCTTTCCCGTTGTCATCCACTTTCCGAATTTCATCGAATGTCGGACGCATGTCAGGCACATTATTCTCATCCATATCTTTTCCGTTTCTTTTGTATTGACGTTCTACAACATTGAATAGCAAAAATACAAAAAAAAGATGAAAATCACCCTAATCATTTATAATAAGTATGATTTTTTATGTTATTTATGCAAAAAGAAAGATACATGTCAGAATATATTGGTTTTATCACTTATCAAGACGATGCAATAATCTAACGCCCCTTACGTTATTACAGAAGAAGAGGACAACCGCATCCGCAACCGAAGGGAGACCTTCATCAGGGAAACAGGCACCGAGAAGTATGATTTTCTTAAAAAGTTTGGCTATTTCACGTATTCTTTGTACCTTTGTCGGCAATTACAATATTAAAATCAAACAATTATGGAGTTACTAATGTTTCTTTTTAGCAGGTATAGTTGCTATCATCGGTGCAATAGAAGTAATACGAAGAGGCAGAAGAATGCAGGATGTAAAAAGCTCCCATATTTCTTTCTGTGAGCTCTTGTGTATTGCTGCTTGCTGCAGGAATAATTCTTTCGTAAAATTATGGTATTAGAAATAAGAAGCACACCTGTGCTGACAGGTGGAGACGCTGAACGTTTTGTACGTGAGGCGGAAGAGAATGAGAGAAATCCGCAAAGGAGAAGATTAGCCTTTTCGTTTGAGGATGTTGACAGAATGATGGAACGTTCACGAAAATATCTTAAAGAGCATGGAGGAAAAGGACCTTTCGCAAAGTAAATTTCTCTTTGAAAGGAACGTAAAGAATAACCGCTGTTGTTATGTGCTATTAAGTTAGTGTTAGTCTCTTCACTGAGGCTGGACGTCCTCAGCGGAAGCCTATCGTTGTTGTGTGCGATTAGGTTCGTGTTTGCCTCTTCCAGAGGCTGGACGTGACAGATAGGCTTGAGGGTGTGTCATAAGTCTGTGACGCACCCTCTTTTTTGTTAAGAGGAAATTGCTATTTACCAATGGTTATCTTCGTTTTTATATTATTTCGAAGATTATTCATATTTGTGGGTAATGACTATGATAATAGCTAGCAAATAGTTTATTTCCCCCAAATCATCAAACGTCTTACTAATATGGTTTGGGGAATGTTATAGTAAAACAAGAAACCCGCTGAGATTTGGCATAAACGCTAAAAACAGTGGGTTTACTTGATTCTTTCAAATCATAATAGAAGTGAGATACTATCCTTCTTCCTGTAGTCCCGATCTTGTACTTCACTTATCTATGATTGTGTACGTTCGTTTAAGTTTTCTTGAACTATTTTCTTTATTTTGGTTATGGCAAATGCAACTCGATCTACTTTGTCTAGGGAATCCTCCTGCTCAACATCCCAAGGCTGACTAGTATCTTGATAATAATAGATAAAGCCTGTACCAGTTGCACCTATAGATGCAATAGGTTTAAGAATATTCAAATCATCTCCATAATTTTCTAATCTAATAATTTTATTACCATCTTTGTCGCGCAACTTATCTGACAAATTCTGATATATTACATTCAAGAAAGGATTCCAGTGCTGTCCGTTGAACTGATGCTTATTAAGCGTAGTACAAATGTAATCGTTCGAATCGTCCCATGTCAGTTCTCCATCAGCACCTCGTATCATATCTGGATATTTTACGAAGTAATATCGCCAATCGAAAGCCTGTTTTTCTTCCTTTTCCGAAAGGTATTTATTGATTATAATATCCAAACTCTCCCCATTTTTAATTCTTTGAAGAAGCATACGCAGAACAGCCATTGTTTTTTCAAAATTATCTCTATTACGGCTTTTATGCAATAGTTGTGACCAAGTAGATCTGTTATGATTTCCCATATAGTAGCGATTGGAATCAGTCTGCATATAATTATCAATAGCCAACATCGCACGGTGTATTTTAACAAATTCTGGCGTGCTATCAAACAAAGAAACAAATGTATCAACCAAGCCAAGATTATCATATCCCAATCCAGACGCATAGCCATAAATTAAAGGATGATCCTCAAATTTATGAAGGTTTTCTATATCTATTTCCTGTTTCTTCTCTTTCTTCTCGATTTCTTCGTCTATTTGAATGCCATTAAACTTGTGGGAAAGTTCCTTGTTTATAACACCTGCCAACATCAAGTCTTTTACTTCACAAAGCAAATCTTTCATATAATCAGCATCACCACGAATTTCACCTGAATTAGAATTCCAAATAAGATTTCTCAATGTACGAAGACGATCAATAAATTCATCTTCTTTTATTGCATCCTTGTCTATCAGGTAGGTAATTATGCCATAAAGAAACAAAAAATCACTATATGAAAAATTGTTATTTACCTGATAGAGTTTCACACATGCATGAAAGAAGTTCTGAGTATCGAGGTATTCGTAAACACTCTTAAATGTAGTAACCTTACCTTTCTCATAAGTAAATCCGGAAAGATATTTCGCAAAGAAATTGTCTATCGATCCATAATCTTTCATAACCCTATACCAGCAGTCAAAAGCATCTTCAAGATATTTGCGATTGGCAACTGCATTAGGCGAGTCGCTATATATCAGTTTAATTAGCTCAAACTCATCGTTAGACTTCTTGATACCTTGTTCATAGCAAAGGATATGGCTTACATAAAAGAAATATTTCATGAACTCATTGTCAACGATGTCATCTTGATTACGATATGGAAAGAACGTATCTGCCCATTCTACATCAAATTTATGATTTACCGTTCTTGCCTCGTCAGAGTCTTTTTCGTACAGATCTTCATACTCTGCCTTAAAATGTTCGAACGCAGTCAATTTCTTTCCTCTAGAGTTCATCTTGATATACAACTCATCAGAAAGTCCATTTTCTGATAAGGGGAGGAAATAAAAGACTATACGAGCCTTCTCCCCTGTCAAGATTTCCCAAAGATTAGCTATGTTGCCAAATTTATCATTGATGGAATCCAGCATTACAAGCATACCTATTACTGTGGGGTCATTTAGCCATTCACCCATGAACCAGTTTTGGTCAACCAATTGGTCGTGAAAAGATAAAGACCAATCAGGGACGTATTGCAATAAATGTGAGCAAAAGTCTCGCGAACTAGGACGGATGTCATAAGTGAAGTTGTTTAGAAACTCGTAATTACTTGCTTCTACAACACCTTTCTTTGCAGCATACCAATGCAGTAAATATAAAGTAGTTAAGCGTTGTTGACCATCTAGTGGTGTCACAATTATTTCCTCCTGTTTATTTGCAGTAGTAGTGCTCTTGACTTGTTCCGTCTCTCCATAGACAAAGTCCATTTTCATCACATCGTTATCATCTTCTGATTTTACGAGATATGACTTAATAGCATCTAAGAATCTATTTCTCACACGGGTGACATCATCTGTGGTACGCCCCTGTGCATAATCCCTCTGCACCATGGGGATAACCACATGATATTTTTCAAGAAAAGACTTGAAACTAAAAGGTTTGCTTTCCTTATTTTCTGTTACCATAATTTATTCTGTTCCTTATAAGTTTAATTTCTTTGTTGCTATTTTTCTCTTTATAGTCGTATAAGACATTATTCATAGCACTTATATAACCTTTTCTATCTTCTTCTGACCAAAAATGCAGCTTCGTATCTGAGGAAGAATAGTACTTCATAAAGACGTTTCGAGTACATACAGGAATATACTCTCCAGCTTTATCCATAGCAATAATCTTCATGCGTTTAACATCGAAAGTGGAATTGTTAAGAGCCGCATTCTCACCAACGGTCAATAATGCCATATTTGACAAGGTGTGCATCTGCGACTTGTCATCACCATCTGACAGAATATTGATCACTGCAGGAGCTACTGCGTTGAACTCATCCCTTATAGAACCTTTATACCCTTTTTCATTAATATGGGTAATAACAGTGTTCATCTTATCAATAACCTCTTCAATTTGTTTTTTATCGTCAGAACTAACTTCCAAGCCTTCAAGAGATTTTTTGTGAATTTCAAGCCATTCCTTCCATTCTTGGTTTGTTTTCAGGCTCTCTGAATTTTGAGCATGGATATGTTCCAACGACCATGTTCCTTCGTTTTTATATCGATAAAATGGGAAACGGACATTCTCGTCTCCTTTTTGTCTGATAGTCTCAATATTAAACAGAAGAAGAACATACTGTATAAACTCGGAATGATCTTCATAATTAAGTTCTGCGTAGTCTATGTCTTCTCCGAAATTATTGTCTCCAACCTTAAATGCCATCTTCTCCCGTATCATATCAAGCACTCTAAGTTTAAAATCAGATTTCTTAATAGGATGATCTGTACTCATAGCTATGTCAAGAAGAGACTTCACGCTTGTGCCAGTAGCAACAAGAAATCCAATATGATGGAATAAGTCAAAACTATGATACCACTCTTTTAGCTGTTGCATGTATCGTTCTATCAGTTCCCAAGTATCATATCTATTGTCTGAATTCTTAAACCTCTCATAGAATCTGTTAAATGTATAGAAATTACTCTCGCCGTTCGGTTTCATTTCTATCATATCAAACAACAGCTCCATACGAATGGGATAATGATCAGACTTTTCATTGGTTATGAAAGTCCAGAATTTTTCGTTATGTAAATCTTTCTCCATTGAGTCCCAACCGAGAGCAATTTCATGCTGTTTTTTTTTCCTCTATGCCATAAGGATTTCCTGCATATCGACCTTCGGAATCCTTTTTGCCACGGCTAAGAAATAATGCCTTTACGAGTTCTGCATTGGTGAGATTTATTTTACCTATATTCAGACGTGTAAATATATTTACGCTATCTTCATCGTCATCTACTTCATACCAGATAATTGTGACATATTTTTTCAGTTTCTTGGCAAAACTCTTCATCTTAGACTTTTCACCATTAAACCACGTTTTAACTATACTATATGATTTCTTGATAAACAACTCATCAATATTGTTAGAAGGTAAAGAAAGATCAATTTCATCAATTGTTTCAAGCAATTCCTTACTTCCGATATGCCCATTTTCGCTCTTTCGTGTAGCGTATTCTATGCTAAATTTTATATCAACGTAGGCATTCAGATACTTCATAATCAAATAGAGAGTTGTCAGGCGTTGCTGCCCGTCAATCAGTTCATAAGTATCATTCACGTTTTTCACAACAACAGGCTGGAGACAATACTTTTGACCATCAGGAATTTCGTTGATATCTTCAAGAAGATATTCAACTTCATCTTTTCCCCAACGATAGCCTCTCTGATATGCCTCTATTGTGAATTTACCAGTTATTTCGCTTATGATTTTTTCTTCTAAATTCATTATTTTTCCTATTATATATTCTTCTGATTAAACCAATTGTACCGCAGAATGGAATGAAGGTATTGGAGCATGTTTCATTTACCTTATTCCTATCGCTCTATGACATTACCTAATTTATTGCCATCAGCATCCTTCCAGTCATCCCAGCCATTACTTGGTCGGCCAAGTATTATTCCACTTGCACCACTTGGACTATCCATAGGCACATCGTGTTGAAGGATAATCTGCCCTTTATCTGTTTTGCAATGTTCATCAATGAAACTCTGACGTGATGCAACAGATTTGAAACTTGGAACCACCTGACTTGCGATGATACAACCTTTCACGAGGACAAACTGTTTCAAATTTTCATCATAATAACCAATACCCTCTGCAGGACGGTCTGTTGCGTGAACGTAGAACAAATGTTCTGATTGAGGCTTTGCTACTGGTGCATCAAAGATACCGCATCCATAGAAACGAGTGAGCAACTGTATATCACGGAAGAAGACTTCCATATCATTAACACGGTACGGTGCAATATTAGGCTTTCGTGGATTTGAGCTATTGAGCAAGGTAAACGATTCAACACTTTGTGCAGATTCTATGCCAAGATACTCTAAATATTTCACATCGTCTCCATATATCTTATGATTATCTGATATAAAAACGAGAGCTGTCTTCCAGAAATCCTTCTTCTGAACGTGGTCATTCTTACGATTGGAAAAATCGGTAGTTTGACCAATATATGCTTCTGGCTTTAATGCATTGGGATCACCTAGCAGAATATAAAAAGCAGGTTGACCTGCTATGTCTGCTATATCGTTGGCTACATTAATTTTATCACGTGGAATAACGTAGAGGTGACAAGTAGAGTTTGCCCCCATATAGATATTTCTAACTCCTGATAGAGTTCCATCCATCAGTTCTGTGTGGATGGTGAAGGTATTCTTTGCTTTCATAACTTTGGCTCGACTCTTATAAGTTCCGTATAGTTTACTTCCAGTAACTCTGCAATTTTCATCAATGTTTCAAGTGATGGCTGTGAAGAGTTCGTACACCATTTACTAACTGTAGCGGCATTAACTCCTAAAGCAGAAGCAAGCCATTTATTGGTTTTCTTCTTCTCTGCCAACATAACCTTTATACGATTCAAATCTTTTTTACTTTCCATAAATATATATGTTTTATGGCTACAAATTTAATGAATATTCTTTAAAGATAATGCGCTTTTGTGCAATTTTACAAAAGAGTATACTTGATTTATTGCTTTATTTGCATTTTATTTACCCATATCATCCAATCATGATAGTACAGCAGTTTAAACTTTATTGAAAATGCGAATACACTGTGTGCGCAATTAAATTGACCGCAATGCGCTTATCAAATATATTCATTGTTTTTGCACGTAATTATCTTATGAATATTATGTGCAAAGTCGGTGATTATATTCTGAAAGTCAACAATATTGCTAAAACAAGCACTCAGACAAATACCCAGAAACGCAGTACATAGAAAACCGATGATAGCACTGCTAATGATCGAAAAAAATAGAAGATTACAGAAAGTGAGGTTGAAATTGAGGTTAAGAATGAGATAAAGAGTGAGGTGAAGAGAAACAATGTACTTGGAACCCAAGATAACACTAAAGACGTCCTCGTTATCCCCTTGCATACAAATAAAGTTAAATCAAGTTCGCCCTGCAAACAAAATCCATCTAAATATTCATTTTTCTGAATATTTTTCTGTATTTTTGCAGATATATTGCGCAGATATGGGCGTTGAGCATGGCTTATCCTCCTAGATTACAGGCGCATCATTATCAAATGATTTGAGCATGAAGAAGATATTATTCCTACACGGGTTCTTCGCTACGGGCAGCTGTCCGATGGCGAGAGCCTTGAAAGAGGCGTTTGAGGGGACGGCGGTGGTGCTGACTCCCGATCTCCCATTGCACCCCAAGGAGGCACTGAAGGAGATTCGCTCCATCATCGACCGGGAACAGCCCGACTTGCTTATAGGCAACAGCTGCGGCTCTTTCCTCGCCCAGATGCTGGCTCCGGTGGTGGGCATTCCTGCCCTGCTCGGCAATCCGTATTTCATGATGACGGAGTTTCTGAAGGAGCGAATCGGCGAGCATGAATACAAGGCACCGAGAAGGGACGGAAATCAGCGGCTGGTGATTGACGAGGCGCTGATTGAGGAGTTTGCGGAACTGGAAGCCGTGCAGTTTGACCATTGCAACCCCTATTATAAGAATCGTGTGTGGGGTCTTTTTGGTGAGCAGGACACCCTGGCTCACTTCTCCCCTCTCTTCCTGGAGCACTACAACCAAGCCTTCCATTTCCCTGGTGGTCATACGCCTACAGAGCAGGAGGTGAAGACCTGGTACGCTCCCCTTGCCCAGAAAATGCTGATGGAGTTTTCGGCAAACTTTTAATCGTTTCACAGAAATAGACAAATAATTATGGAGACATTTAATAATGTAATAAACAGTGGTCAGCTTGTTCTGGTCGATTTCTTTGCTACTTGGTGCCAACCTTGCAAGGCGATGCACCCCATTCTGGAGCAGGTGAAGAGTGTGTTGGGCGACCGCATCCGAATCATCAAGGTGGATGTGGACAAGTACGGCGTAACAGCAAGCCAATACCGCATCCAATCCGTGCCTACGCTGATGCTTTTCCGAAATGGAGAAGTATTGTGGCGCACAAGCGGTGTGGTAGATAAAGCGGAATTGCTGGCTACGCTTGATCCATTCTTGACATAACAGATGAAAAGAATAAAGGAGTAACAATAAGAAAATGAGCATGAAACAGATAGAAACACTCGTCTTTGATTATGGAGGTGTCATCGTGAACATTGATGATGCCTCTGTTGTAAAAGCCATGAGGAGCCTGGGCGTTACGGCGTTCAAGCGACTAATCCATGTCCGTAAGATCAAGAGACTGATGCACCAATATATTAATGGCCTGGTGGCGGAAGCAGAAACTTTGCAAGAGATGCTAAGCCTTTGCCGCAAAGGAACCGCAACCGAGGATATTGAGAAAGTCCTTGAAGAGTTGTGTGGCAATCTGCCCGTGGAAAGACTGGAGGCATTGGTCAAGCTTCGGAAGCGGTACAAGGTCTATCTGCTCAGCAACATCAACGACACACTTTGGCAGAAATCAGTTAGTCAGATGAATCAGCTGGGATATTCCACGGACGAGCTGTTTGATGAAGTATTCCTCTCATACGCCATGCGGAAAGAGAAGCCATCCGTCGAAATCTATGAAGAGATGACGCAGCAGACAGGATTGAATCCTGCCACCACCCTCTATTTCGATGACCGTGCCGAGAATGCCGAAGCAGGCAAACGTTTTGGTTTTCAGAGCGTACTGGTAAAGACCAATCATCTGGGAGAGCATCAGGAATGGCAAGAAATTAACAAAAATATAAAAGAATAATCTTATGCGCATAATAGGAAACTTACTTTGGTGGCTCTTCGGAGGTCTCGAAGCTGCCATCGGTTATTTCACCGGAAGTCTGGCTCTTGCATGTACTATCATCGGCATTCCCTTTGCGATACAGACATTCAAGATTGGTCTGCTCTGCCTATGGCCTTTTGGTTCTACGGTAAGAGAATCGAATAGTCCAACTGGTTGCATTCGCATCCCGCTGAATTTACTCTGGCTGATTTTCGGAGGATTGTGGGCTTGCCTCATGCATCTGTTCTTCGGCTTTCTCTTATGTATAAGCATTATTGGCATTCCTTGGGGAAAACAGCATTTCAAGATGGCCGGACTTTCGCTCGCACCATTCGGTAAGGATGTGGAGATGGGATTTTAAAGAAATAAGAAAAAGAAGTCGAAGGATATGAACACATTACACAGTTGCCTCGCCTACTATCTCCTTGCTATCAATGCAGTTGCATTCATCGTGTACGGCATTGATAAGTACAAGGCAAAGAAAGCCAAATGGCGCATTCCGGAAGTAACGCTTTTATTGCTGGCTGTCGTTGGAGGAAGCGTCGGGGCATGGATGGGAATAAAAGTCTGGCACCATAAGACGATGCACAAGAAATTCAAATACGGTATTCCTGCCATTCTGCTGATACAGATTGCGCTGATGGCGTATCTGCACATGAATTAATAACAAAATAAATAACTAAGTATATGAGCATTAAAAAGAATGGGATATATTGGAAGGACATCAAGCGCCGGATAGGGAAATTCTTTGAGAAGGTGCACGAATGTATACTGATCTTTACCGACTGGCTGGGGTAAGCACACAAAGTAAATAGACAGCAAAACATTGAAATAATCTGATGGAAACAGAAAGAATTTTACTTCGCTATTGGCAGGAATCTGATGCAGAGGCACTCTTCAAGTACGCCTCCGACCCTGACGTAGGGCCTCGTGCAGGATGGCCGACACATAAATCTGTAGAAGAAAGTCGGGAGATAATCCGGACATTCTTCCATAATGAAACGACATGGGCGATTGTGTTGAAAGAGACTGACGAGGCTATCGGCTGCATCGGCTACTACACCCATGAAACCAGCAACATCCCTATCGGAGAAAACGACTGCGAGGTGGGCTATTGGGTAGGAAAGCCTTATTGGAACAAGGGAATCTGCACCGAAGCCTTGAAGCTGATGCTCGACTACTGCATCAACGAGAAGCATTTCGAAAACATCTGGGCAGACCATTTCACAGGCAATCCTGCATCGGGAAGAGTCATGGTGAAATGCGGTTTCTCTGACACCGGAATGCTGAACCGATGCAGCCAGCTTGTGGGTGGCGACAAGGATATGGTTAAAGTGTTTAAGTACACAGGATAAAAATTAATGAACATGAATTTTCCTGAAATATATTCAGCAATAGGCATATAAACGGTATGTAAAAATACGGCTATGCTGATGTGGGCAATGAGAATGCTATGGAACAGGAGCACTATTCAGACTCGGAGTATGTAGCCTGATTTCTGCATCAATGTTTAGCGGTCTAACTAAGCAACTTGTTAAAATAGCCAAAAATAGAACAGAAAAGCAGATAAAAGTTCATTTTCTATTCCAAATTTTACTATTTTTGCACCATGATAATGGATTTAGAACATATAGGTAACATACCAGTCAGTACTTCAGCTATAGCTTCATTGTTTACAAACATTGAAGCAGGGAATCAGAAAGTACGCAGTCTTGAGGCGGCTCATAAAATTATCCGACTCAAGAAGGGGCTTTATGTGGTAGCCCCAAATGTGTCTCGTGTTGCTCTATCCACAGAACTGATAGCCAATCATCTTTATGCTCCTTCGTATGTGTCTATGCAGACAGCCTTACGTTATTATGGATTAATACCAGAAGCTGTTTATACAACTCAGTCTATGACACTAAAGCACTCCCGTAGTTTTGATACTCCTGTCGGGCGTTTTGAGTATAAGAACATGTCAAGAGAAGCCTTTTCAATAGGGATTACAAGCTTCAATATGCAGAGTTACGCCTTTCTGATGGCAACACCAGAAAAAGCTCTCTGTGACTTAATCGCAAATTCTCCGAAGGTTAATTTACGTTACCTGAAGGATGTAGAGAACTATTTGGAGGAGGACATCCGAATGGAAATAGAGGATTTCAGGAATATGGACATAAGTATATTTGAGCGATATGCTCAGGTTGGAAAAAAGTCTAAATCCATAGAAACTCTAATTAAATATTTAAGGAAATGAATACAAACGAGATATTCAATCAAATGCTTTCGAGCTATGACATAACGACCGAGCTGCAAAAGCGCAATGCTATCTTTGAGGTCAACCAGCAGATTATTCTTTCTGGTCTTTACAATGGTGGCTTTTTCAACGAGGCAGCTTTCTATGGTGGAACATGTCTGCGTATATTCCATGGATTGCATCGTTTCTCTGAGGATATGGATTTTTCCCTGCTTGCTCCGAATGAAAACTTTGATTTTACACATTATTTTCAGCCCATCATTGACCAATTCGCTATGGTGGGTAGAGAGGTTGAGATCAGAAAGAAGGACAAAAAGAACTTTGGCAAAGTAGAGTCTGCCTTTCTGAAAGACAACACAGATGTATATGATATTACATTCCAAACTGAGAAATCTGTTAAGATCAAGATTGAAGTTGATACTCAACCTCCTTTGAAATTCCAAACAGAACAGAAGTTGCTTCTGCTCCCCCAATCTTTCATGACACGATGTTTCACTTTGCCAGCACTCTTTGCAGGAAAGATGCATGCACTGGTGTATCGTGCCTGGAAGAACAGAGTCAAGGGACGTGATTGGTATGACTTCGAATGGTATGTTCGCCACAATGTTCCTCTTGACTTTACTCACTTGTGCGAAAGAGCCTTACAGTTCAATCACGAAGAGCTTGACAAGGAGACGTTCCTTCAAAAACTGAATGAAAGACTTGCCACGGCAGACATGAATCAAATAAAGGCAGACGTATTGCCTTTTGTCAGGAATCCCAAAGAGTTGGATATTTGGTCGAATGACTATTTTATGGAACTTGCAAAAATGATCAGATTTGAATGAAAGAAACATTTCGAAAACATCTGGGCAGACCATTTCACAGGCAATCCTGCATAGGGAAGAGTCATGGAGAAATGCGGTTTCTCTGACACCGAAATGCTGAACAGATGCAGCCAGCTTGTGGGTGGCGACAAGAATATGGTTAAAGTATTTAAGTACAAAGGATAAAAAATGAGAAAGGAATCAAGAGCAATGGATAGTGAGTGGGCATTGGAAGTAATGCACAAGGCTCCGTATATAACTGTCAGTTTTATTGACGAAGAAGGCAAACCTTATGGTTTACCCCTGTCACTCGCATCTGATGATAATGTGAATTGGTATTTTCATGGTGCCTTGGAAGGCAAGAAGTTGGAGGCAATCAGGGCTCATCCAGAGGTTTGCCTTTCAGCCGTAACCCGTTGTGCGCCTACGATTGGTCCGAAAGACGGCAGTTTCACCCTGCAGTTCAAATCAGCCATTGCATTCGGCAAGGCAGAAATCGTGACCGAGGATGCAGAGAAGATTCATGGTCTCCGACTAATCTGTGAACGTTTCCTTCCTCAACACATGGATGCTTTCGACCAGAGCATCGCCCGTTCCCTTTCGCGCACGACCGTAGTTCGCATCACACTTACCGAGCCACCAACCGGCAAGCGCAAGCAATATGATAAGGAAGGCGTGGAAATGAAATATGGCAGAATGGAATAAATCTCCGATAATGGTAATATCTTCCGAAAACCAGGTATAAGCTCTTTTGGAGAATGTGCGTATCTTTGCACCAGTTTTTAATTGTCAAACAAAAAGGTTTTAACATGAACAGATTATTCACATTTATAGCAACAGCACTCATTTTTTGTGCAGGAAATCAAATAAAAGTAAAAGCAGAAATTATGGACAAAGAGACAAAATCAGTACAGGAATGGGACAAGACTTTTTCTAAAAGCGAGAAGGTAAATCATGAGAAAGTAACATTCAAGACCCAATATGGTCTTACTCTTGCAGCCGACCTCTATATTCCGAAGAGCGCAGAAGGAAAGTTGCCTGCCATTGCCGTGAGTGGTCCTTTCGGGGCCGTCAAGGAGCAATGTTCAGGTCTCTATGCACAGACCATGGCAGAGCGTGGAT
>OBAI01001833.1_pt1 | contig 14873 bp, 9 predicted proteins | sample 1517461 | NCBI WGS metagenome assembly OBAI01 (sample SAMN04571696, study PRJEB22368) | human gut metagenome | biome: human gut; material: stool | host: Homo sapiens | place: Luxembourg | collected 2012-06-29
GCCAGATGAAGTGGGTAATCCAACGATCATGAAATTAAATCCAGATATGATGCCAGTTATGGTAACAGCCATGGATTCTGATAAGTTAAGCAGTGCTGAGTTATCAGAGTTGATCAATGATAAGATCGCACCGTCTTTAGAAGCTGTTGATGGAGTCGCATCCGTAAGTAGCACCGGACTTGTGACAGAACAGATCAATGCGATCATCAGTGAGAAAAAGATCAACAAATTAAATAAGAAGATACAGAAAGCTTTAAATGGTCAGTTTGATGAAGCACAGAATAAGATTGATCAGGCTAAAGCCCAGATGGAAACTGGAAAGAATACGTTAGATGCACAAAGGACTAAGGCAAATACTCAGCTTGCTAAAGCCCAGACGGCTCTAAGTGATGGACAGTTAAGCCTTGCACAGAAAGAAGTACAGGTGACAAGCTCAATCACAAACTTGAAAGTGCAGAAACAATCTTTGCAAGCATCTTTAAAGACATTAAAAACCCAGATTGCTAAGTTGGAAGAACAGGAAAAACAGGTTCCAGATGCTGCAACAAAGATGCAGCTTGCAGCCCAGATCGAAGAATTGAAAAAGCAAGAAACAACAGCAGAAACTTCGATTAAGGCATTGGATAAGAATTTAAAAACACTAAATAGTGCATTAAAACAGATCAAAAAAGGAAAGAAAACGATCAATTCCCAATTGACACAGTTTAATGTACAGTCAGCGACAGCAACACAGAAAATGAATGATGGGGAGATTAAACTTGCACAAGGTGAAGCACAGCTAAATTCCAGTCAGAGCCAGCTTGATTCCAGCAAAGAACAGGCAAAAGAAGCAGCAAATATCAAGAATAAGTTGACAGTTGAAAATGTGAAAGCATTGTTAACAGCACAGAACTTTGAGATGCCAGCGGGATACATCAGTGAAGGTAATACCCAGTATTTAGTCCGTGTTGGAGATAAAGTTACAAACAAAAAAGATCTTGCCAATATGGAATTATTAGATCTTGGAATTAAAGGAATCCCACCGATCAAGCTTTGTGATGTAGCAGACGTGGCGATCGTAGATAATTCTGCAGATACATATTGCCGTGTAAATGGCAACAATGGTGTGGTATTAACGGTTCAGAAGCAGAATAACTATTCGACAGCAGATGTTGCTGACAAAGTTGCAGCGAAGATGAAGACATTAACAAAAGAAAATAAAGGATTCCACTATGTAAATATCATGGATCAGGGTGTATACATTGATATGGTGACAGGCTCTGTGATTCAGAATCTATTAATGGGAGCAATCCTTGCAGTCTTTATTTTGCTATTATTCTTAAAAGATATCAGACCAACGATCGTTATTGCATGCTCTATTCCGTTAAGTGTTATTTTTGCGGTGGTACTCATGTATTTTACAGGAATTACGCTAAATGTTATCTCATTGTCGGGACTTGCACTTGGAGTCGGAATGCTTGTGGATAACTCGATCGTAGTCATTGAGAATATCTACCGATTAAGAAAAGAAGGGGTTCCAGTTAAAGAAGCAGCGATCACAGGAGCAAAAGGGGTTGCAGGAGCAATTACATCCTCTACTTTAACAACAATTTCTGTATTCCTGCCAATCGTATTTACAACTGGAATTACAAAACAGCTTTTTACAGATATGGGATTGACCATTGGTTATTCTTTAGTAGCCAGTCTGATCGTGGCGGTAACATTTGTACCAATGATGTCAGCTGGTGTACTTAATAAAGTTACAGAAAAAGATAGCAAATTTATTGATAAATTACAGCAATTATATCGCAAAGTCATGACAAAACTGTTAAACCGAAAGATTATTGTAGTCATTGTAACATTAGCACTCTTTGTAGGAAGCATTATTGGAGCAATGAATATCGGAAGCTCCTTAATGCCAAGCATGGACAGTACACAGATGACAATGACGATCAAGATGCCACAGGGATCTTCTATGGAAGAAACTGCATCCATGACAGATACGGTAATGAAGAAAGTACAAGAAATCAAAGATGTTGACAGTGTAGCAGGAATGATATCTTCAGGATCTTCAGGAATGTCTGCAATGACATCAGGAGGATCTTCCAATGAAGATCAGTCTAGTATGTATATCTTATTAAAAGAAAAGAAAAAACATACAAATAAAGAGATTAAGAAAGAAATCTTAAAGAAAACAAAGAAATTTGATTGTGAGATTGAAGTTCAGGAATCTAGTATGGATATGAGTGCACTTGGTGGAAGCGGAATTTCCATACAGATCAAAGGAAGTGATTTAAATAAATTAAGATCGATCGGAAAAGATATTGCCAAGATCGCTGAGGATACGAAAGGAACACAGAATGTATCTAATGGAAGTGAAGAGACAACACCAGATATTCATGTTGTCGTAGATAAGAAAAAGGCAGTCAAGAATGGACTTACAGTTGCAACGATCTATCAGCAGTTGAGTGAGAAATTAAAAGATGCTAGTGAAGCAACAACGATCACGATCAATGAAAAGGAATACAGTGTCAATGTTGGAAACAGCGCAAAGAATACATTGACAAGAAATGATCTTAAAAAAGTGAAATTGACAGGAACGGTAAGTGGAAAAGAAAAAGAAGTTACGCTGGATAAGGTTGCGAAATTCAGAAATAGTGACAGCTTGTCTTCCATCAATCGAAATCAACAGGAAAGAACACTTACTGTAACATCAGAAATTAAAGATGGATATAATGTAGGAAAAGTCAGCAGTGCCGTACAAAAGCAGATCAAAAAATACAATGCACCGAAAGGATACAGTATCACAATGAAAGGTGAGATGGAATCCATTCAGGAAACAACAGGACAGATTGGATTAATGCTGTTACTGGCTGTAGCATTTATGTACCTGATCATGGTAGCACAGTTCCAGTCACTGAAATCACCATTTATCATTTTATTTACGATTCCAATGGCATTTACAGGAGGATTTTTAGGACTGTTGCTTACAGGAAAAGATTTAAGTGCAATTGCGATGATCGGATTTGTTATGCTTGCCGGTATCATTGTAAATAATGGTATCGTGCTGGTAGATACGATCAATCAGTTAAGAGAATCGGGATACGAATTTGAAGAAGCAATCCTGACAGCAGGTACGATGCGTGTACGTCCGATCTTGATGACAGCCCTTACAACGATCCTTGGATTATCTACAATGGCGATTGGTTTAGGTCAAGGTGCCGAGATGATGCAGCCGATGGCGATCGTTACGATCGGTGGTTTGATTTATGGAACTTTACTAACATTATTAGTGGTTCCATGTATTTATGGACTCTTCAATAGAAGAAAAAAGAAAGCAGAGTAAATCTTACAAAACTATTAAATATGACCGCTTTCCTTTACTTTTAAAAAGAGAAAAGATATAATAGTACAAGAATCATGTCAGAATTGACATGATTCTTTGATATATGGAAGAACCATAAGAGAGAAAAGAAAGAGGATAGATCATTGGAAGGAGCAGACATATGAATCAGAAAAAAGATTATGTTCTGAGATGGATTCCGAAGTATTCTATCATTCCGCTGATCACAGCGTTAGTACTGAATACTTTGGTTTACAGTGGAACAATGGTGCTTTGTAAAGGATTATATCATCATGATTTTACAACAGCATTTGACCGGATGGTACCGGTGCTCCCAGAATTTACAAGTATTTATTTGATATGTTATGTGTTTTGGGTTGTGAACTACATTATGACTGCGAGAATCAGTAGAGAACATATGTATAGATTTTTGACAGCAGATTATCTGTCAAGGATCGTATGTGGGATTTTATTTGTCTTTTTGCCAACAACACTGGTAAGACCAGAAATCACAGGAACAGGATTTTGGGATCAGGCATTACGATTTGTGTATTCGATCGATCAATCGGCAAACTTATTTCCATCGATTCACTGTTTGGTAAGCTGGTTTTGTTATATTGGGATCAGGCATCAGAAGAAGATTCCAGTGTGGTATCAGAGATTTTCACTTGTTTTTGCAATTTTAGTCTGTATTTCCACGCAGGTAACCAAGCAGCATTATATCATAGATGTGTTTGGCGGGATCATTTTAAGTGAAGTTTGTTATCTGATCGGAAGAAAGACCAATTTGTATCAAGGACTCTGGAAGGTGTTTGAGAAGATCAACCAACGAGTTGGTTTAGAGAGAAGATCTGTGAAATACAAAGGGAAATTATCGGAGATCAAAGGGTAGGAAAGATGAAGAATAAGAAAAAAGTCATCGGTAATACAGTCTTTTTCTTTGCATTATTTGGATTGACTGCATATGCCGTATTGAAAGGAAAGGAACTTTCTGAGCTGGCGGAAGTTCTAAAATCAGTAAAACCTGCATATTATATTGCGGGATTGGTTATGATCGTTGTGTTTGTGTGCTGCGAGTCGTATATTATTTATCGCATGCTACGGCTGCTTCATTACAATGATGTGCCGAAGAGAAATTGCGTCAAATATTCGTTTGTAGGTTTCTTTTTCAGTTGTATTACACCGTCTGCAACTGGCGGACAGCCAATGCAGCTTTACTACATGAACCGCGATAAAGTTGACATATCCGTGGGAACCGTCATTTTGATGATCGTTACCATTTTATATAAATTTGTCCTGGTATTTTTAGGAGCACTGATCTTTTTATTCCGTCATTTTCTTGTGGCAGAATATATTGGGAAGGCAGCATTCTTCTTTTACCTTGGAATGGCATTGAATGTGTTTTGTGTTGCGTTCATGCTGATTCTTGTATTTGAGCCAACGTTAGCATCCAAAATCGTGCTGTGGCTGTTTCAGAAATTAGAAAAGTTCCATATTTTAAAGAAAAAAGAAGAACGTCTTGAAAAACTTCAGAATTCTATGATCGAGTATCATAAAGCAGCAGCAATCATTCAAGGACATCGGATCTTTATTTTTCGGATGTTCGTTGTCACATTGATTCAGAGACTGATCCATTTTTCAATTACGTATCTTGTATACAGAGCAATGGGACTTTCTGCATTAGGATTTATTGATGTAGTTGCTCTACAGAGTGTTATTTCAATTTCTGTGGATATGCTTCCGTTGCCAGGCGGAATGGGAATCAGTGAAGGCTTATTTTTAAATATCTTTAAGAAGATTTTTGTTGGCGGATTATTATATCCGGCAATGCTGTTAAGCCGAGGAATCAGTTATTATGCACTGGTATTGATCAGTGCAGTGATGACAGGAGTCGCACATGTTACGATAAAGCGTAAAGAATAGAGGGAAAAAGGTATGATAGGATTTTATAATGCATCTGTAATACTGACATATTTAGGAGTTGTCAGTGCAGTATTTGGAATGTCACAGGCATTCAATGGAAACTTTAAGATCGCAATTTTATGTTTGATGATCTCAGGATTAACAGATATGTATGATGGAACGATCGCAAAGATGATCAAGAGAAGCGAAGACGCCAAGAAGTTTGGAATCGAGATTGATTCTTTATGTGATCTTGTCTGTTTTGGAGTGTATCCGGTTGTGATCGGTTACTGCCTTGGAATGGACCAATGGTATGCAAGGATCATTTATATGTGTTATGTTTTAGGCGGAGTTATTCGTCTGGCATATTTTAATGTTACAGAAGAACAGCGTCAGGCACACAGCAATTCCAGAAGAAAACATTATCAGGGACTGCCAATTACATCGGTTGCACTGATCATTCCGATCGTATATCAGCTTCGAAGATTCTTTCCAGAAGAATTTCCATACATATATGTTGCAATGTTAGCAGTGATCGCTTTCTTATTTGTATTTGATTTTAAAGTCTTTAAACCAGATAAGAAATGTATGCTTGCATTTGTAGTTATTGGAGCATTGATCGCAGTAAAGATGTTCTTACTGTAAGATGATAGGAGAATTGTAGATGAGATATGCCGATAGAGATGGGAATATTTATGAAGAAGAGAATGGGCAGGATCGTCTGTTAAACTGGATGTATACAACTATGGCAGGACGATCTAGTTTAAAGATATTGACCAGACCTTGGGTATCCAAATTAGGGGGAGCTTTCTTAAGTTCTCCCATTTCTAAATGTCTGATCAAGGGATTTATTAAGAATAATCACATTGATATGAGTGAATATGAGGAAAAGAATTATAAGTCATACAATGAATTCTTCTCAAGAAAGATCAAAGAAGGAAAACGTCCATTTCCGGAAGACAAAAATATCTTAGGAAGTCCATGTGACTGTAAAGTGAGTGTTTATCCGATTGAAGAAAATACATCATTTGTTGTAAAGAATACAAGATACACTTTGGATTCATTGATCAGAAATCGAAAGATCGCAAGACATTTTCAAGATGGATATGCAGTGATCTTGCGTTTAACGGTTGATGATTATCACAGATACTGTTATTTCGATGATGGGATCAAGAGCGAGAATCACAGGATAGAAGGAGTTTATCATACGGTCAATCCAATTGCTAATGATCATGTAAAGATCTATAAAGAGAATACCAGAGAATACACAATGATGAAGACAAAGCATTTTGGGGATGCACTCCAGATGGAAGTCGGCGCATTGATGGTAGGAAAGATTGTCAATCACGATGGTGCAGGATCTATGAAACGTGGGATTGAAAAAGGATATTTCCAGTTTGGTGGATCAACGATCATTTTATTATTCGAGAAGGATAGAGTGGAGATTAGAGAAGAATTATTAGAACGCACAAAGAATCAGTGTGAGACAAAGATCAAACAAGGTGAGATGATCGGAAGAGCATTGGTATGACTTTAGAATAAAATATTGACAGAATCGTCATATATGCGTATACTGAATTCATAAGTTGAAGGAGCAACGAATTTTCGTTGCTCCTTTTTGCATTTAAAATAAAAAAAACAGATCAGAGAGGAGCGATAAATATGTTAAGTAAGATCATATCTGATGTAGATGCTTTCGTATGGGGACCAGTGATGCTAGTTCTTCTTGTAGGAACAGGAATCCTTTTGACGATTCGCTGTAACTTTTTGACTTGGAGAAATCTTCCTTGGGCAATTAAAAAGACATTAAGCAAGGAATCCAGAACAAAAAGCAGAGGGAAAGGAGATGTATCTCCATTTTCGGCATTAACAACAGCTTTGGCGGCAACGATTGGTACTGGAAATATCGTAGGAGTAGCAACAGCGATGGTTTCCGGCGGTGCAGGAGCATTGGTCTGGATGTGGATTTCAGCTTGTTTTGGATTATCTTCTAAGTTTTCAGAATGTATGTTAGCGATCAAATACAGAGAAGTCAATGAGCGAGGCGAAATGTCTGGTGGTCCAATGTACACAATGAAGAAAGCGATCAAAAATAAAAAACTAGGAGCAGTACTTGGATGGCTTTTTGCATTATTTGCAGTGATCGCATCGTTTGGAATCGGAAATATGACGCAGGGAAACTCAATCTCTACAGCAGTTCATGAGACATTTGGTATCTCACAAGGGGTTGTGGGAGCTGTGATCACAGTAGCTTTAATGATCATTATCGGAGGAATCAAATCGATATCCAAAGTATCATCTATCGTAGTCCCTGTAATGGCAATTTTCTATATCATCGCAGGAATTATCGTGATCTTAGGAAACATCAGCAATCTTCCAGCAGGACTTTCCATGATCTTCCATATGGCATTCAGTGTCAAAGCAGTTGGCGGTGCTCTTTGTGGAAATATCGTAGCATCTATGATGAATGCAGCACGTTATGGAGTTGCCAGAGGATGTTTTTCAAATGAGGCAGGAATGGGATCTGCAGCGATCACAGCGGCAGCAGCGACAACAGATCATCCAGTCCGTCAGGCATATATTAATATGACAGGAACTTTCTGGGATACGATCGTTGTCTGTACGATCACAGGTCTTGCGATCGCAAGTTCTGGAATGCTTGGACAGATCGATCCGGCTACAGGTGAGATGTACATAGGATCAGCATTAACAATTGCAGCATTTTCAACAGTTCTTGGAAAGGTTGGAGCATATTTAGTAACGATCGGAATTGTATTATTTGCATTTTCAACGATCCTTGGATGGGAGTATCATGGAGAAAAAGCATTTGAGTATTTGATGGGAACTCATAAATTTAATATGATCTATCGAATTATATTTTCACTGGTAGCATATGTGGGAGCAACGCAGACACTAGAACTTGTATGGAATTTCTCAGATATTGCTAATGCGTTGATGGCAATTCCAAACTTGATCTGTATGCTGTTATTAAGCGGTGAGATCGCTAAGGATGTGAAAGAATTTCAGAAGATCATCGAGGAGGAGAAAGCAGGAAAAAAGAGATAGGACTAATTAGAAAAGAGAAAGTTTTTCGTATAGTTTTTTAAAGACAAATAAAAATATAAAGAATATTTAATAAAAAATTAACATCTGAAACACTTGATTAACAAATATCCCTCTGTTATAATCAATAACTGATGTATTATGTCAAAAGCAGAAGTTATCTGGAGGGTACTATGAGATTGAACAAGATGACTGGCAGAGTGATCGCAACGATGGGAATCGCAGCAATGATGATGACACAGACAGCAGGGGTTATGGCTGCAGAGCAGACAGAGAACAAGCAATTAAAAGTTGTTTATTATAATCAGGCAGATTATCCGGGGAAGAAGATCGGCGGAAGTACGATTCAGGCAGCAGGATGCGGACCAACCGCAGTTGCTGTATGCTACAGTTCTTTAACTGGAAAGAAAGCTGATGTTCCAAAGATGTGCAAACAGGCATATAAACATGGATGGTATTACACAGGACAGGGATGTTCTCACAGCGTAGTTCCAGGATTATCCAAATTATACGGAATGCAGTGTAAAGGTCTCGGAATGGATAAAGATGCTGTAGAGAAAGCATTAAGAGCAGGACATCCAGTCGTGGCACTGATGGGGCCTGGAGATTTCACAAAGAATGGACATTTTGTTGTATTAACAAGAATGGTCGGCAAAGATAAAGTAAAGATTGCCGATGTAGGAAGCAGAGCCAGAACAGCTGAGACGTGGTCGCTTAAGAAAGTAATCCGACAAGGCAAAGAAGGTGCTAATGCAGGGGGACCATTCTGGGAGATCAGTGTGAAAGAAGAGAAGCAGGAAGAACCAGATTATAAACAAAAGATGTTAGATGGTCACAAAAACATAGATGCTGTGACAAATGCGATTGATAAGATTGCGGATTAGAATTAAAAATAAAAAAGAACATTTCATAAATGAGATATTTTGTGGAATGTTCTTTTTTGTTGTTATGGAAATTGCATAATGATCAACAAGCGAACGGAAAGATGCAATAGGAATAATGACCCTGTGTATTGTATACAAAAAATGATGAAAAACTTAGATAAAATTAGAGGAGAGGATGAACGTGAAAATAATCAGAGTTCTGAATACAAATGCTGTTGTCAGTGTAGATTCACAAGGAAGGGAATTGATCATGACAGGTCCAGGAATTGGATTTAAAAAAAGAAAAGGTGAAAATATTGATCAGTCTCTGGTAGATAAGACATATCATCTAGAGAATAAAGAAGAAAGCAAGAGACTACAGGAAGTAGTAAAAGAGATTTCGGAAGAATACCTTGGAATTGCGGATCGTGTAGTAAAAGAGGCAAAAAAAGAAAAATTAGAAATAAGAGATTCCTTATATGTGACACTGACGGATCATATCAATTCAGCAGTCGCTCGTTATCAAGAAGGAATCGCATTAAAGAATATGATGAAAATCGATATTCGTAAGTTTTATCCAAAGGAATATCAGGTTGGTATGCATGCGATTGAATGGATTAAAGAACAGACAGGAGAGGATTTGGGAGATGATGAAGCTGCATTTATTGCAATGCATATCGTGTCTGCAGAATTAAATGCACAGAATATAACCGATGTGAATCAGATTACAGAGTTGATCAATACAGTCTTACAGATTGTAAGGATTCATTTTAAGATAGATTTAAATGAAGAATCTATTTCGTATGAGAGATTTTTAACACATTTAAAGTTTTTTGCGGCAAGAGTCTTTGACCATATGGAATATAAAGATACGATGCAAGAAATTTATAAAGTGATGGTAGAACAGAATGAAAATGCTTTTTCAGGAGTAAAAAAAATTGCAGAATATATTAAAAAGCAATATAACTATAAATTAACAATTGATGAACAATTATATTTATTAATTCATATCAAACGAATTTTAGATGAACAAACAAAATAATCATAGGTTTGTTATTATTAAGTTAAGCAAGACCTGACAATAGATGAAATAACCCCGGGAATTATTTTATCTATTGTCAGGTCTTTGTTATATAAAGAAAAATGAAAATTTTTAAATCCAGAAAAAAAGGAGGAAAACAAAATGGATTATGAAAATACAGCAAAAAAGATCCTTCAAAGAGTTGGAGGAAAAGATAATGTCATCAATCTGGTACATTGTATGACAAGACTTCGTTTCACATTAAAAGATGAATCCATCGTTGATGATGAAGCAGTAAAGAAAACAAAAGGTGTTATGGGAATCATGAAAAAGGGCGGACAATATCAGATCATTATTGGAAATGATGTTGGAAACGTATTTAACGAATTAAATAAACTTGGGAATTTTTCTAATGAAGTAAAAGAAGTACCAGCAAAATCGAATGAAAAGAAAAATATCTTTACAATGCTGATGGATACGATTTCAGGTATCATGGCACCTGTTATTCCAGCAATCATTGGTGCAGCTATGATCAAAGTATTGCTTACATTACTTCCTATGATCGGTGTGTTAAGCACAAATGGGCAAACATATCAGTTATTAAGTGTTATAGGAGATGGTGCGTTTTTCTTCATGCCAGTACTGATTGCAATTTCAGCATCCAAAAAGTTTGGAACAAATATGTATTATGCAGCAAGTATTGCACTGATCATGTTACATCCAAACTTGATCACACTGATGAATACAGCACATGATGCAGGACAGACTGTGAAATTTTTGAAATATATTCCGGTAACTTATGCATCCTATTCTTATTCGGTTATCCCAATCATTTTGGCAGTATATTCTCTAAGATATGTAGAACGTTTTGTAGATAAAATCACGCCAGTTGTCACAAAGAACTTCTTAAAACCAATGTTAGTTGTTTTAATTGAAGCACCGATCGCATTGATCATTCTTGGACCTTTAGGAGCTATTTGCGGTAATGGATTATCAACAGTAGTTTATGCAATTCATGATAAATTAGGATTTATTGCCATTGGTCTTGTGGCTGGCGTTTATCCATTCGTTGTTATGGCAGGTATGCATCATGCATTTACACCGATTAAATTAGGGATGATCGCAACAACAGGATATGAGAACTTTATCTGTATCGGAGAATTATGTTCTAATATGGCACAGGGTGCAGCCTCCCTTGCAGTTGCGCTTCGAAGCAAAAACAAAGACTTTAAACAGATCGCAGGATCTTCTGCGTTTTCAGCATTATTTGCTGGTATCACAGAACCTGCACTTTATGGTGTAACACTTCGTTTAAAACGACCAATGTTAGGAGCATGTATTGGTGGTGCTGTTGGTGGATTAGTCGGTGGATTTTTCCAAATGAAATGTTTTGGAATTGCAACACCAGCAATCGTAACGATTGTTCAGTATGTAGAAAAAGGAAAACCACAGACATTATTATTTGCAGCACTCACAATTTTGGTTACAGTAGTTGTTACATTTGTTGCAACACTGATTATTGGCTTTGAAGATATTGTAGATGAAGATGATGATTTAGATTTTGTAGAAGAATCTAATGCACAGTTATTAGATAATGAGATCAGCATTACAAGTCCAGTTGAAGGGAAAGTGATTCCTTTAACAGAAGTGAAAGATTCAACATTTGCGCAAGAAATCTTAGGAAAAGGAGCAGCAATCATTCCTGAAAAAGGAGTTGTCTATGCACCATTTGACGGAAAAGTAGATGCTGTTTTTGAAACAGGACATGCATTAGGATTAGTAAGTGAAGATGGAGTAGAACTTTTGGTACATGTAGGAATCGATACAGTAAATTTAAAAGGAAAATATTTTACTCCAAAGAAAAAATCTGGAGATACAATGAAAAAAGGGGATATCTTACTAGAATTTGATATTGACAAGATTAAAGCAAATGGATACGATGTAACAACACCGATCATTATTTCCAATACAGAACAATTTGCAAAAGTTAAAGCATGTGAAGATAAAGTAGTAACAAAGGAAAGTAAATTATTAAGTGTACAGTAGCAGAAAGGAAGCGTAACATTTATGGAAGAAATGAAAGTTACAAAATTTCCAGAAGGATTTTTGTGGGGAAGTGCTTCAGCTGCCTATCAGATTGAAGGCGGCTGGAGAGAAGATGGAAAAGGGATCACAAACTGGGATCAATTTGTAAGGATTCCAGGAAAAACATATAAAGCGACAACTGGAGATGTTGCAGTTGACCATTATCATCGCTACAAAGAAGATATCGCGTTGATGGCGGAAATGGGATTAAAAACTTATCGTTTTTCTGTTTCATGGGCAAGAATCTATCCGGAAGGAAGAGGAGAGGTCAATCCTAAAGGAATTGAGTTTTATGAAAATATTATTGATGAATGTTTAAAATATGGGATTGAACCAATGGTGACAATCTACCATTGGGATCTTCCTCAGGCATTAGTGGATCTCTATGGAGGATGGGAATCTGAGGAGATCATTGAGGATTATGTAAATTATGCTAAGACTTTATTTAAGGCATATGGAAGTAAGGTAAAATACTGGATTACATTTAATGAACAAAATATTTTTACATCACTTGGATGGCTGACAGCACAGCATCCTCCAGGAAAGTTTGACGATCAGAAAACATTTTATCAAGTGAACCATCACGTCTTTATGGCACATGCAAAGGCTGTTTTGGCATATCGCGAGATGGGCGGAACAGGAAAGATTGGTGCAAGCTTTGCTTATACACCATCTTATGCACTTGATTGTAAACCTGAAAATGTTATGTCAAAACATGATTATGATGAACTGAAGAATTTCTGGTGGATGGATGTTTATGCATATGGAAGATATCCCAAAGCAGCCATGAATTATTTAAGAAAAAAAGGCTTTGCACCAGTTGTCACAAAAGACGATCAGAAAATTTTAAAGGCAGCAGCGGCAGAGATTGATTTTATGGGAGTTAATTATTATCAAAGTTGTGTATGCGAGTATAATCCGATGGATGGAGTAACACCATATGGTACAATGAATACAACAGGAGTGAAAGGTTCTGCGCAGGTACTTGGAGTTCCTGGAATTTATAAAAATCCAGCCAATCCATATTTGATGACAACAGACTGGGATTGGAGTATTGATCCAGTTGGGCTTCGCTATTGTTGTCGTGAGATCACAAGTCGTTATGATCTGCCAATCATCATTTCGGAAAATGGACTTGGAGCATTTGATAAGAAGACGGAAGATCATAAGATTCATGATGAATATCGAATTGATTATCTAAGAGAACATTTAAAAGAATTAGGAAAAGCCATCGAGGAAGGCTGTGAAGTGCTTGCATATTGTACATGGTCTTTTACGGATTTGTTAAGCTGGCTGAATGGATATCAAAAACGATATGGATTTGTGTATGTAGATCGCGAAGAAGAAGAGGGCGCTACATTAGATCGATATAAGAAAGATAGTTTTTATTGGTATCAAGATGTGATCAAACAGGATGGAGAGAATCTGTTTAACATAATAAATAACTAAGACTTCCCATTTTAGGTAGTGGAAGTCTTAGTAAATAATTAGAAATTTTGGATAAAGAAAAAAAGAAAACATTCTTAAAAAACTGAATAACTTTGATATAAAAATGAAATCCTAGGATCTTTTCAGTGAAAAGACCCTGGGATTTTTATATATTGTATATAAAAAATAAAACACAAAAATCGTTAAAATAAGACAAAAATAACAGTGTAAATTGTATCGAAAATCATGTAAATGTGCAGTTTTTATAATGAAAAACGAGAAAAATGAAAAAAATTATGTAAAATACACAAAAAAGTTTTGCAAAATCTGAAATATGTGGTACAATAAGCTCAATGACATATGAATGTGACATAACTTAATTTTAGGAGGTATTGACATGGCAACAAAATGGGTCTACAAATTTAGTGAAGGAAATGCCGAAATGCGTAACCTTCTTGGAGGAAAAGGTGCAAACTTAGCAGAGATGACAGGACTTAATTTACCAATTCCTCAGGGATTCACAGTTACAACAGAAGCGTGCACAAACTATTATGACTGCGGTGGAAAGATCAGTGATGAAGTAGCATCACAGGTGATCGAAGCAATGAAAGACTTAGAAGAGATTCAGGGAAAGAAGTTCGGAGACCTTGAAGATCCTCTATTAGTATCAGTAAGATCCGGAGCAAGAGTATCCATGCCGGGTATGATGGATACAATTCTTAACTTAGGACTGAATGATGAAGCTGTCGAAGGATTTGCCAAGAAGACAGGAAATCCTCGTTTTGCATATGATTCTTATCGTCGTTTTATCCAGATGTTCTCAGACGTTGTAAAAGAAGTGGATAAAGCAAAATTCGAAGATGTCTTAGATGACATCAAAGCAGAAAAAGGTGTGAAGTTTGATACAGACTTAGATGCTGATGATCTGAAGGAAGTGATCAAGAGATACAAAGGTATCTATCGTAAAGCACTGAATGAAGAATTCCCTCAGGATCCAAAAGACCAGTTATTTGAAGCGATCAAAGCGGTATTCCGTTCTTGGGACAACCCACGTGCCATTTACTATCGCCGAATGAACGACATTCCAGGAGACTGGGGAACAGCCGTTAACGTTCAGACAATGGTATTCGGTAATATGGGAGATACATCAGGAACAGGTGTAGCATTTACAAGAAACCCATCTACAGGT
>OBAI01001845.1_pt1 | contig 14781 bp, 10 predicted proteins | sample 1517461 | NCBI WGS metagenome assembly OBAI01 (sample SAMN04571696, study PRJEB22368) | human gut metagenome | biome: human gut; material: stool | host: Homo sapiens | place: Luxembourg | collected 2012-06-29
CACTGCGACGTCGATTACCTCCACGCCCTTCGCGGTTGTTGCGACGCTTGTCCATATCGGGATGATAGGTAGGTCCTTCACCCAGCGGTGCCGGTAAGGGAAGTTTCTCCACCTCGCGCTCCATGAAAAGCTCGATCCGGTGAAATTTGCCCTGCTCCTTTTCGTTGACAAAGGTGATCGCCCGACCTGTCGCACTGGCCCGAGCCGTGCGGCCGATGCGGTGGATGTAATCCTCTGGGTCGTATGGAACGTCATAGTTGACAACGGTCCCGATATCTTCGATGTCAATACCTCGGGCCACAATATCCGTTGCAACCAGCAGATCGATCTTCCCGTTTTTGAAAGCCAGCATCACCTCTTCGCGTTGATTTTGATCCAAATCGGAGTGCATGGCTGCCGCATTGAGCTTCATGCGTTTGAGCATATAGGTCAACTCCTTGACCTTCTGTTTGGACGAGGCGAAGATGATCGTCTTCGAATCAAGCGGTTTGTCAAAAAGTGCACGGATCAGGTCGAGCTTCTGTGCTTCGTAGCAGATGTAAGCCTCTTGTTGGATCGCTTCGTTGGGTTTCGAAACGGCAATCGTGACCTCTGAAGGGTTGTGCAGAATCTGTTTGGCCAATTCGCGGATCTTTGGCGGAAGGGTCGCTGAAAACAGCAGCGTTTGACGCTGTTTCGGCAGAGCCTCGATAATCTTCATGATGTCATCGTGGAATCCCATGTCGAGCATGCGATCGGCCTCGTCTAGCACGAAATATTCCACATGCGAAAGGTCGATGCCGCTGTTGGCCATGTGGGCCAGCAGACGTCCGGGGGTGGCTACAACAATGTCCGAGCCACGCAGCATACCCTGTTTTTGCTGCTCCCAGCCGATGCCGTCGCCACCGCCGTAGACAACGGTTGCCGAGAGCGGTAAAAAATAGGAAAATCCTTGCAGCTGAACATCGATCTGCATCGCCAACTCGCGGGTCGGAACTACGATCAGAGACCGAACCACGTTGTCTGTATTGGGTTCACGGATCAATTTGTCGAGTAGGGGAAGAATATAGGCTGCTGTCTTTCCGGTGCCAGTTTGGGCACAGCCAATCAGGTCGTTATTTTGAAGTATAATGGGAATCGCGGCCTCCTGAACGGGTGTCATCTCGTGGAAATTCATCGCTTTGAGACTCTGCAGAATGTCAGGATCGAGTCCGAGTTCGTCAAATCGCATAATGGTATGTTATCGGTACTTTTCTATACGTACAAAGATAGACAAAGTCGCAGACAGATAACCCTAACTTATTAGGATTTTTTATGGAAAAGCTCACTTTGGGTTTCAAAAGTTATCTGCAGAAGCGACAAAACAGAAAAAATCTACAGAGTCTGCATGTTACACGGGAAGACTGTCTCGGGGCGCGATATGCTTGGATGTGGGAGGGTGTATGGGCGACTTCTTTTGACTTGTGCGTGTTGTACCACCGACAGCAATTGCGTGATAATGTTGATGCCGCGAACATTGCTGCTGCATGGAGTTAAGGGGTAGATTGTTCAGGTATTTGAAGGAGACCTTCTGGTATGTTCCGTTGAAGACCTATAGTTTCCCCGTGATAGCCTGCATCGAGGAAAGAATAGCAAGAAAGAGGGCGAAAACTATGAAAAGAACGAGTGGAAGCACATGACATGAGTAGATCAGAAGATTGGGGCGCGTGGCGTGTGCGTTTGTCTGGCTGTTGTCCACTCTTTGCACAAGAACATGCTTCGGGCGAGATTTTGATTTTTTGGGCCGACATTTTCACAATAGAAGGGGATTGTGCATGAAAAATGGAGAAAATCGGGGCTGTATGGCTGAAAAAATTGACTTTGTGCAGAAAATTTGGGAAATTCGCATGACCGATAGATTCGGTCGTATGTGCTTATGAGTCGTAGTGAGTTGTTGCGGCGCTATCTGTTGTTTCTGGTCGCCGTTTTTGTTAATGGTTTCAGTATTGCGGTTATTACCCGCGCCTTGTTGGGAACTTCGCCCATTTCGAGCGTCCCATATGTGTTAAGCCTCTGCGTGCCGTCCGGGGGTACACTGGGCAGTTACACCATTATCATGAATTTCCTCTTTATCCTGCTCGAAATGTGCATGATGAAGCGGCACGAAATTCGTGAAAAACGTTACGAACTGCTGTTGCAAGTGCCTATTACCCTCTGCTTCGGTTCCTTTATCGATGTCTCCATGCATATCCTGTGGTGGCTGGAGCCGACACACTACCTGACCCAAATGATTACACTGCTGGTGGGAAGCGTGCTGCTTGGTGTGGGAATCAGCCTTGAGGTGAAAGCCGATGTAGCGATGGTGACCGGAGAGTACCTCGTGCAGGTCATCTCCCGATTCGTGAAACGCGAGTTCGGTTTTGTCAAAGTCTACTTCGATGTGTCGTTGGTATTGATCGCCTGCGCCATTTCCCTCTTCTATATGGGACGTGTCGAAGGCGTACGTGAAGGTACCGTAATCGCAGCCCTGCTGGTTGGACCTGTGACCCATTTCATTGTACCCTATTGTCGCATCTTTGACCGCTGGCTGACCGGCAAATCCAAACGCAAGGAGGCAGAAGAGGCTGCTGCAAAACACTATCCGGTGGTGGTCACCATCTCACGAGAATTTGGAAGTGGGGGCCGTCTGTTGGGCAAAATGCTTGCCTCCAAATTGGGCCTCAAATTTTACGATAAAGAGTTGATTACATTGGCCGCCAAAGAGAGTAAGCTGCCCGAAAAATATGTGTCGGAAAACGAACAGTCGGTCTCTTCCAACTACCTGCTCAAAATTATTCTGCAGGATTATGAGGCCCCGATCGAAAAGAGTCTTTCATCTGCCGATAAACTGTTTGTGGCCCACAGCCGTGTAATTCGCAGATTGGCCAGCGAAGGCCCTTGTGTCATTATCGGTCGGTGTGCAGACTACATCCTCAAGGATCGTCCTGAGGAGTCGGTGATTCGGGTCTTTTGCTATTCGGATCCGGAGAGTGCTTATCGTCGTTGTGTGGAGGAGTATCATGTTGATCCGGCTCAGGCTCGTTCGGAAATTGCCCGTATTAACCGGGGTAGAGGCGACCACTATCAACACTACACGGGTCGCAAATGGGATGATCCGCACAATTACGACCTGGTGATCGATACCGGAAGTATTAGCTTGGAGGATGCATGTTCGTTGATTGCCCGCTTGTATCGTGAACGGGTGCAACTGAGCGAACAAAAACATCATAACAGACCTGAAAAACAGGGGAAACAGGCTGAACCAGGGGAATCAACCAAACTGGAAAAATCAATGCCACACGACACTCAAGCCTGAACAGCTGCTGACTCAAAGCAAATAGAGGCAAGAAGGCAAAGCGCTCTGAGAAGTGATCAGATTGTTTTGCGGAGAAAGATTGTGCAGCAACGCACGATTCAGTGGGGAAGTATTAGTGCCGGCTCGAGATCGTGTCGCGGATGTTCTGAGACCATACGGGATTGGTCCAGATTACATGAGTCCATCATTAAGATTGTGTTCCACGGGGATCTATAAAGGTGTGTTATGTGTCTGTTTCTGTGTGCTGAATACGGTAGTGGAGTGTAACGACAGAAGCTACTGATCATTTTGTTGAGCATTGTGTTGTTGGTTGGCTGTGTAATTACCATGAAAAATATGCAAGGAGAAAACGAAGCGGTTTTCTCCTTTTTTTGTGGGTTGGGGAAAAGTTGAGTTACGGTGAAGAAAAGGATTGCGTCGAGTAAAGTTGTGCAAATACTGATAGGAATGCAGGTCGGCTTAAGTCCATGTCGATTCAGCGGTCAAGCCGGTCGATTGTGTGGTGATACTGAAACATTGTGTCGGATATGGCCAGAGAAAACAGTCAAACAAGAGGTATTGTGAAAAGACTGATCACCGTGAAATGTTTGATGGACCATTGTAAGGATGGTAACATTAAAGGTAAATTCTTCTCTGCTCTTCTTTTTTTCTTCTCTTTGTATGCGTAAGGAGAAGAGGTCACAAGCTCCATGGTCTGCTGTTGAGAATTGGGCGAATGGATGGGGTCAACACTGAAATTAAAAAAAATAGTTATTTTTGTGACATTGATGGCCAAATAGCATGTCTCAGCGAGTTAGAAGAATCATAGGTATTGTTACCGTAGCCATATTCGCACTCTATTATGCGAATATCTGCTTCTTCTATCATGGCCATATCGTTAATGGCGTGACGATTGTGCACTCGCACTTTCACGACAAGGCACATCCGCTCAATAACGCTGCTCACTCTGAGAGCCAATTAACGCTGATCTCGGCTCTCTCCCTGTTCCAAAGTTGTGCTCCGGCACTCTTTTTTGCAGCGTTGACGCTATTCTTGGCGCTGACGGCCATCCTGCTGGTGCCCGAAATCCGGGCCGTGGCCGCTCCAGTCACGCGCCCCGCCTGTTCTGGCGTAATCTTTTTTCAGGGCAGACCTGAACCCCTAATCTATTGGGGCTATCTGTTGGGGAAGAGTGTGGCAGCTCCTGTGTGATGCTGCAACAGTCTGACCTCCTGTCTATTTGTATCGGCTGACCACCGTCTCTGGGTGTGGTCGGCTTCCCTGCAGTTCAATAACGTAAAGCGTAAAATCAATGAGACATATTTTTATTTTAATAGGCCTTTGTGCCGGAAGTGTGGCGTGTGATCGTACCCAAACCGCTGCAACCTCAACGGAATTGTCGTATCGGGGCGATACGGTGATTGTGGCGGAGAATTCACCTGTTAGAAAAAAAATCGAGGTGCAGACAGCTCATCTCGAACCATTTGCCAGCGAATTCAAAACGGTGGGCACGGTACGTCCCGTGGCGGGCAAATATGCTGAGATAGCTGCACCGTTTGCCGGTCGGGTGATGCACTCTTTTGTACATCTCGGACAACGTGTGCAAGCTGGAACACCAATTTTTGAATTGGGGTCGTCGGAGTTTTATGAGGCGGCCAAGGGCTATTTTGCCGCTCGGTCTACCAATGAGTTGGCCCAGAAGAATTATCGCCGCCATCAGGAGCTGGCCGAGCATGGCGTCGCCTCGCAAAAAGAGCTTGAGGCTGCCCGAAATGAGTCGGTCGTAGCGGCTCAGGAGCTCGATCAGGCCAAAGCGACCCTGAAGGTGTTCAATATTGATGAATCTGCGTTGAGTACGGGGCAGGGACTCAAAGTGACCTCTCCGATTTCCGGTGAGGTGGTTAAATGTGACCTGACCATAGGAAGCTATGTCAAGGAGGATGCTGAACCGATGGTTGCTGTGGCCGATCTCTCTCAGGTTTGGGTGGCTGCATTGGTCAAAGAGAAGTATTTCGGTGCCATTCATCCCGGTGATAAGGTGGAGGTATTCACCGATGCAGATCCCGATCAGGCTATCTGGGGAACACTCTATTATATCGGAGAGCTGCTTGATGAAGAGACCCGCTCGTTGGAGGTGATTGTGGCGTGTGATAATGCAGCCCGGGCTCTGAAGTTGGGCATGTTCTGTGCGGTCCATTTTCAAAGTGCGCCCGTCGAGTCCTTGATTCTGCCGTCAACGGCCATTATGCAGCAGGAGGCACACGACTATGTGTTTGTCGAGCTTGAACCGGGACATTACCTGCGCCGTGCGGTTCGTACCGAAACGGTCGATGATAAACGGGTCCGGATTCTGGAGGGGATCGATGCCGGTGAGCGAATCGTAACCGAAGGTGGAATCTTTATAGACGAGTAGGCGATGGAAAAGATGATGCACTATTTGATCCATCGTCGCTGGTTGATGCTGACGATCTTTGTGCTGCTCTCCGGATTGGGTATTTATGCCTGGCGACAATTGGCCATCGATGCCTATCCCGATATTGCCGACGTATCGGTCGGGGTGGCTACCCAAGTGCCGGGTCTGGCCGTAACGGAGGTTGAACAGCAAATCACCATCCCGTTGGAGCGGGAACTGAACGGTATTCCCGGTTTGAAGGTGATGCGCAGCAAAAATTTCTTCGGGATTTCGAAAATCACGTTGGTCTTCGAGGATGGCGTCGATGACTATTGGGCTCGTCAACGGGTGTTGGAGCGGATCAATGAGGTTGAGTTGCCGTTCGGTGCAAAGCCGGGGCTCGACCCGCTCACCTCACCGACCGGAGAAATTTACCGTTACGTGGTAACCGGTAACCGCAGTCTGCGCGAGTTGACCGAAATCAACCGCTGGACCATTATTCCCCGCTTGCGGCAGATCGATGGGATTGCCGACGTGTCGAATTTTGGCGGAATCACTACACAGTTTCAGATCGAAATTGATCCGAACAAATTGACCAAATACTCCCTGTCGCTGCAGGATGTGACCCAATCGATCGAACAGAACAACTCCAATGCGGGGGGCAGTACGTTGATCCGGGGTGATCTGAGCTATGTTGTCCGTGGTGTGGGGCTGGTCCGGGATCTGCAGGATATGGGCAACATTGTGGTGAAGACGGTCAATGGGGCGCCGATTTATATCAAAGATCTCGGTGAGCTGAAGTACGGGAATCTCGAACGCAAAGGAATTATGGGCTATCTGGATAACCAGCTCGATTGTGAGGATGGGGTTCAGGGAATGGTCCAACTGCTGCGCTACCAGAATCCTTCGCAGGTACTCAAAAAGATTGAAAAAGCGGTTGAGGATCTCAATGAAAATGGCTTGCCCGAGGGGGTTAAGATTCACACCTTTTATGATCGTACCGAATTGGTCGATGCCACACTGCATACCATATCGCATACGTTGTCGTTCGGCATTCTGCTGGTCATCGGGGTGTTGATCATCTTCCTGGGTAGTCCGCGCGGGGCTTTGTTGGCCACCATTACCATCCCCATTTCGTTGTTAACGGCCTTTATCCTGATGTGGCTGACCGACATCCCTGCCAATCTGCTCTCACTTGGAGCGATCGATTTCGGTATTATTGTCGATGGAACGATCGTCATGATGGAGACTATCCTTAAAAAACGGGAGGATAATCCGGGAGCACCTCTTGAAGAGTCGAGCATTGCCAAACGGGCTGCCGAGGTGGCCAAACCGATTCTGTTTGCCACGTTGATTATCATGGTGGCCTACATGCCGCTTTTTGCCTTTGATCGCGTCGAACAGAAGCTCTTTACCCCAATGGCCTTTACGCTCTGTTTTGCGCTGGTCGGGGCTCTGGCATCGGCGCTGATTCTGATTCCCGGTCTGGCCTTCTCGGTCTATCACAAACCGCAGAAGATGCATCGAAACCGGTGGCTGGAACGGCTTACGGAAGGGTACAAACGACAGACGGCCAAATTGATCGAAGCTCCGAAACGGTTGATTCTGCCGATTGTGGCGGTGTTGCTGGCGGTGATCGGCCTTTCGATTCATGTCGGAAAAGACTTCTTGCCCGAACTCGATGAGGGTAGTATCTGGTTGCAGGTGCAGTTGCCTCCCGGTATGTCGCTCGAAAAGTCCTCCGAAATGGCCACCACGCTCCGCAATGAGCTCAAAAAGTTTGATGAGGTGACCTACGTGATGACCCAAACCGGACGAGACGACGAAGGAGTGTGTCCATTCTCCTTTTCGCATATCGAGGTGATGATCGGTCTCAAACCCTACGATACCTGGAAAAACGGACGCAAAAAGGCAGACTTGATTGCCGATATGGCGGCTGTGGTCGATACGATGCCCGGATACAGTGTCGGGTTTTCGCAACCGATTATCGATATGGTGATGGATCAGATTGCTGGAGCCCACAGCGATTTGGCTATCAAAGTGTATGGCGAGGATCTTGCCGAGAGCCGTCGCATAGCTGAAGATATTCAACGAGTGGTGGCTAAGGTGGATGGTGTGGCCGATGTCGGGATCATGGAGGAGCCCTTTCTGCCGCAGTTGCAGATTGTGGCCGATCGAGACAAGATTGCGCAATATGGGTTGAATGTCTCGGACGTTGTGGAATTGATTGAGGTGGCAATCGGTGGCAAGGCAATTTCGCAAGTCTTTATTGGAAGCAAGGTGTATGATGTAATATGTCGGTACAACGAACAGTCACGGGACACCCCTGAAAAGATCGGTGCACTGATGCTGACCTCCGCGTCCGGGGCCATGATTCCGCTGTCGGCGGTGGCCGAGGTCAAAACTACGACCGGACCGAGCATGATCTCCCGGGAGATGAATCAACGCTTTACCACCGTGCGGATGAATCTGCGTGGACGGGATCTCTCCTCCTTTGTCAACGAAGCGCGCCAAAAAATCGAACAGCAGGTGCCGTATGACCACGATAAGTTTCACCTGAATTGGGCCGGTCAACTCGAAAACCAGAACCGGGCCTTCGGGCGTTTGGCGCTGATCGTTCCCATTACGTTGGCCGTAATGTTCCTGTTGCTCTTTTTTGCTTTTGGCAAATTCCGACAGGCAGGCCTGCTGATTGGAATGTTGCCGTTGGCCGTCTTTGGCGGTATGTTGGCGTTGGTGGTTCGGGGCATGAGCTTTAATGTCTCATCGGCGGTCGGATTTATTGCGCTGTTCGGCGTCTTTATTCAAAATGGAGTGATCATGGTCTCGCATATCAATAACCTGCGCCGTCGGCGTACCGACCTCAAAGAGGCTGTGATCGAAGGCTCTTCACACCGTCTGCGTCCGGTGCTGATGACCGCTACGGTGGCTGTGCTGGGACTGCTGCCGGCATCGCTTTCGACCGGAATCGGGTCCGATGTGCAGCGTCCTTTGGCAACGGTGATTGTCTATGGTCTGCTTTTTGGGACCATCCTGATTCTCTACATGCTGCCTGCACTCTATTACGCCGTCGAACGGAGATATGCACACAAACATCACGCTAAAATGTTGTCGAAATGAGATTTTTGAAAATTGTAATTGTATCGATCATCTGCTCTTGGGCGGGTGAGGTATATGGTCAGCCGCCTCGGGTCTTAACCTATGAGCATTTTATGGAGCAGGTGAGGGAGACCAATGCCGAATATTTGGCTGAGAAATACAACGTGAGTATTGCTGCCGCTAAAGTGCAGGCAGCTAAAGTGATGCCCGATCCGACCTTGACGGTTGGCTATGCCAACAACCAGGATTGGAACCTGCAGATGGGGTATGGAGTGGATGCATCGTTGGATTATACGCTCGAGTTGGGCGGCAAGCGTCGGGCCCGCATTGCAGTGGCCCGGAGCGAACAGGAGATGACCGAAATGTTGCTCGAAAACTATTTTCGGAACCTCATGGCCGATGCGACAATCGCCTATTTGACGGCCTTGAAACAGAAGGCTCAACTCGATATTCAGCTTTCGTCTTATAGCCAAATGGATCAGTTGGCTCAGGCAGACAGTATCCGATTCAGCCTGGGTGAGATTACGCAGGTGGACGCTCTGCAGTCCCGACTCGAGGCCAATACGATGCACAACAGTGTGCTGAATAGTGAAGGGGAGTTGCGTAATGCGTTGATCGATTTGGCACTTTTGCAGGGTGACAGCACCATGCTGTTGCCCGATTCATTGACGGGTAAATTGACCTTCCCGGTGCATACCTTCGATCCGGATCAACTGATCGAACGGGCCATGCACCATCGGACCGATCTGCAAGCTGCATTGAAATCCAATGAACTCTCCCAAAATAATCTGCGACTGGCTCGCGCCAATCGTGTGATCGATCTGGGCTTGAACATTGGGGCTCACCATTCGTCAATCGTGCGGAATACCATTGCCCCAGCCCCAGCTTTTACGGGTATTTCGGCAGGAATCAGTATCCCGCTCAAATTTTCCAATACCAACAAAGGAGAGGTCCGGGCTGCACAATTTATGATGGCCCAGAGCCAAAAACGTTATGAAGCTGTCGAGTTGCAGATTTCGGCAGAGGTGCTGCAGGCTTACCACAAATATGTGATCGCTTTGCGGAAGGCTCAGCAGTTTAGTGTGAATATGTTGAGGGATGCCGAGATGATTTTGCAAAAGAAGATTTATAGTTACAAACGTGGCGAAACCAGTATTCTCGAGGTGCTGAATGCGCAACGGACTTACAATGAGGTTCAAACTTCGTTCAATGAGGCGCAGTTTGACTGTTCTGTAGCGTTGATCGAGTTGGAGCGTTCATGCGGGATTTGGGATATTGGATTTTAGATGATAGGTTGTGGTTGCAAAACGAGTTTAAATTCATGTTATCAGATTGGTTTGTAGGGTGCCGACGGAAAAGGTTGATTTTGAGATGTGAGGATCAAAATTTTCAAAAAACACTTCGATAATCGAAAGGAATCATTATCTTTGCACGTCGGTTAGGAGAGATGCCGGAGTGGCCGATCGGGCCGCACTCGAAATGCGGTGTACGGGCAACCGTACCCAGGGTTCGAATCCCTGTCTCTCCGCAACAAACGCTGAAAATCAGCAGATTGCAAAACAAACACCCAGTTTTACACCCAAGAATGTAAAGTCGGGTGTTTTTGTTTTATTTAAGATAATACAACCACTACATAATAAAAGAGTAGCGATATTAAAAGAATCCGATGAGAAAAGACTAATATTTATCTATCCATTCAGTTTGATTTTTCAGGACTTTACATCGTCCTGAAAGTATTTGTTATTGTATTCCAACGTCAGGAGTGGATTATAATACAAGTTTTTTGTGTGGATAGAATTTCGTTTTGCTTAATGTACGAAAGTACTTATCTATAAACGCATGAAATATTAGCACAATGAATCATTGGAAATCAACTTTGGCAGTGATAGGAATAGGCCAACTCATATCTATTTTAACAAGTACGATTGTTGGCTTCTCCATTATTTTTTGGATTAGCAACGAATTTAAATCCCCGACAGCTTTATCTCTGGCTATTTTAGCTGGATTTTTACCACAATTTGTATTAGGCTTGTTTGCCGGGGTCTATGTTGACAGATGGAATCGAAAGAAAACGATGTTTTATTCGGACTTGTTCATCGCGTTCTGTACCCTATGTCTTTTTATTGTGATAACCAAGGGTTATAAAGACCTTTCTTTTTTTTATCTATTGACTGCTTGTCGTTCAATAGGCAGTACGTTTCATGCACCTGCTTTACAGGCAAGCATCCCTCTACTGGTTCCCAAGCACCATCTTGTCAGGGTATCAGGTTTGTACCATTCCATTCAATCCTTCAGTGAGGTGATAGCTCCCGTTGTAGGGGCAAGCCTCGTTGTTTGGCTTCCCATACAGTATATTCTGCTCATAGATGTGATCGGAGCTGTTGCTGCTTGTCTGACCTTACTTTGTGTCCAGATTCCTTCTCTTCAAAAAACGAAAGTTCTTCCAGATTTCAAAAAAGAACTGACGGAATGTTGGCATACCTTGCGGCGTACAATGGGCATTTTGCCTTTATTCGTATGCTTTACGCTGGTGACTTTTGTCCTTATGCCTGTTTTTACGTTATTTCCTTTTATGACGCTTCTGCATTTCAACGGAAACATTTTGCAAATGGGAGTTGTGGAAATGGGTTGGGGCTCAGGGGCATTGTTGGGCGGTTTAGTACTTGCCTGTAAGGCTTTGAAAAGCAAGCAAACATTAGTGATGCATACGGCTTATGTGATATTGGGATTGTATCTGATTAGCGCCAGTTATTTACCATCAAGCGCATTTATAGGTTTTGTTTGCCTAACATTTACAGGAGGCATAGCCTATTCCATTTACCATGCGCTTTTCATCGCTATTATTCAGCAGAACTTGGCTTCGGACATGCTTGGACGGACTTTTTCTCTCATCTTTAGTTTGAGTACCTTTCCATCAATGCTGGGTATCGTAGCTTCAGGATATTGGGTGGAAGCATGGGGTATCACATCCGTCTTTATGATCAGCGGATGGGTTATCTTTCTGATTGGAGTGGGTGCAAATTTTATTTCTTCAATCAAGCAGTTGGATAATTACGCATAGTATTATTTATTAAAGAATTATTATATGACAAAGAAAGAACACACTACGATTACAGAGTTATTTCAAGTTTTGGACTTGTTGGAAAGCCTGGACATGCAGTTTTGGTTGGATGGAGGCTGGGGAGTGGATGTCTTGTACGGACAGCAAACCCGCTTGCATAGAGATATTGACATTGATTTTGATGCCAATTATACAGACCAACTCCTTGATCTTTTGCAGGAGAGAGGATATCAAATTGAAACAAATTGGTTGCCCACCCGTGTGGAACTGTATAGCAAAGAATTAGGCTATATTGATATCCATCCTTTTGTCTTGAATGCGGACGGCACTTCCAAACAAGCCGACTTGGATGGAGGCTGGTATGAATTTCAACCGGACTATTTTGGAACAGCAGTCTTTGAAGGCAGAAGCATCCCTTGCATTTCTGCAAAAGGGCAACAAGTATTCCATTCGGGCTACGATTTAAGAGAGAAGGATATTCACGATTTATCTATAATTAAACAATGTATAACAACAATGAGCCTAACAATTAGATAAGAACAAGAAAATGACAGAAAAACAAATTGTCTGGTATATCTTACTTACAGAAGTAAAGATAGACAGTGACACCCAGTCTGTCACATCCCTGAGTGTAGCTCCATTGGCAGTCTTGCCGGAATTCCAGCGTAAGGGAATTGGGGGGGATGTTGATTCAGTAAGCCCATCAGAGGGCAGCACTTTTGGGTTACGGCACAGCAGTCGTATTGGGGCATAAAGAGTATTATCCTCGATTTGGCTATCGCAAGGCTATCGATTTAGGAATTGAATTTCCTTTCGAAGTCTCTCATGAATATTGCATGGTGGCTGAATTAATACCTGGAGCTACTGAGAATGTGAAAGGTATGGTTTGTTATCCAACTGACTTTAAATAGTTTAACAAGTAAAATTCATTATATAACTCGGACTGGGTATTTCAATTTCCCAGTCCGTATTCTGATAGTACTTATTCAATTGGAAGATTGTGTTGCTTCAAGAATGAAAGTTTATCCCAATACCCTCTTTGAAAGACGATTTTGTTATCTTTTACATGAAAAAATCCGCATCCACGAAGTCCAAGAGAGTCTTTCCATTCCATGATAGCCCATTCGCCATCTTCAAAAATATTTTCCACCATACAAACCATTTTAGCAGTGGCAAATTCATTCACAAACATTTTGTAGATTGATTCTTTACCTATTATTGGTTCGTTTGCGACTTGATGATTTACTGCATTAGTAGCATACAGCTCTGCTATATGATAAGCATCTGCTTTGTTAAAGCAATCTATCCATTTTTCCAAAACTTCTTTAGGCTTCATTTTTTATAAATTCTTAGGATTTTGATTCTGTAATAAAAACAATCTGTTTGGATGCATAGATACTTGATTTTATTAATAATAGGCTATTCTATATTCTAAATCCTCTGGATTTTTGCTCTCTCTGCACCGAGTTACGTAGATTCTGCTGTAACTTTTCCCATTGTTCCTTAAACCATTGTACTATGGGTTGTCGGTTTATGGTCAGCATAAGCTTACCACTATCCATCGGATGTTTCTCAACCCTAAAAATATCATTCTTGATGTCAAATTTCCACCTGTGTTCTTCGGAATAAATTTTGCCACTACATTGTATGGATTCTTTCTTTGTCAAGAGGTTTTCTATCATGTCTTTGGTAAACCCGATAACAGCGCATAATTTTTCCATTCTCAACATCTCTTTGAACATGGGAAACCATTTGTGGGCTTTTTCAAGCAAGGTGCTCAATCGTGATATTTCCTTGTCTTTGGCTTCAAGTTCTTGATTATGTATTCTTTGAAGATTACGAATTTGTCTGCTATGCTGTTCCTGTATTTGTTGTATCTGAATTTTTAATTCATCAGTAGCTTTGTCCCGTTTGGTAATTTCCTGATGTAGCTGCTCGATGTGATGTTCCAGTTCTTTCAGCTTACCGCTTCCGAAAAGAGAACCGACACCGCTTGCTATGGCGGTAGCAGCATTGGTGGCTGTTTTCTTTAGTTTGTCCGTGCGTATCTCTGCTTTTACCTGTTTGAGTTCCTGTTCGGCAAGGCTTACTTGTTGTTCCTTGTGTCGCTTGGTTTCCTCTATACGTTGCAGTTCGGCTTTCTGCTTCTCAATGATGAAATCATTTCGTTCCAGATGCTCTTTACCTGTGACAGCTTTTGCCTGTCCACGTTCCATCAGGAGAATATCGGAAGCAAGGGTCTGCATGATTGCCATATCCTCGTCATTGAGCTTTCGGCTCTTTCCAGTTTCATGGTTCATCCAGTCGAATACGACATGAGCATGATAATTTGGTTTGAACCATCTGTTACCGACTTGGAAGCTCTCCTTGTCTTCTGCTTCCGGCTGACCGTTCAGCCAATGCCCTTCGTCTTTATGCAGGAAAATCTGTAGCGGAGTGATGCCCCAGCGTCTTTGGCACTCTTCACCGAATTTGCGTACATCAGCCAGTGTGGTGTCCGGTCTGATAAGCAATACTCCTTCACGGATGGGTGAGCATCCCGCCACCTTGATAATCTTTCCATTCTTTCCCTTGCGTTCCCTTTCCTTTTCCTGCATGGCACGTCCGGTCTTTTCCTTGACCATTTGCTTGATATTGTCATAATGAGTTCGCAGTTCGGGAGTGCCGAAGTCGGGATTTATCCACTGCTCGTTATTGGAAGTCAGTTCGGGCACAATGTAGATTCTGGACTCGCCGATATTGCGCATATACTCGGCAGTTCTCCGGTTATGAGCCCCGCTTGATGTAACTCTGCAGGGCTTGATATGTATGCTTGACTTTGTTGCCATATTCTTAAATTTTGATTCGGATTGTTGATAAAATATTCTGTTGTCCGCTCATAGCCGCACAGGGTTCTTAGGGGTGTAACCCATAAGCGGAGATTGCAAAGAGAGGGTC
>OBAI01001846.1_pt1 | contig 14780 bp, 10 predicted proteins | sample 1517461 | NCBI WGS metagenome assembly OBAI01 (sample SAMN04571696, study PRJEB22368) | human gut metagenome | biome: human gut; material: stool | host: Homo sapiens | place: Luxembourg | collected 2012-06-29
TCTTTCCCCCTGCTCCCCATGTGGCTCCGGCCGCATGGGGAGCGTTTTGCATTCTCCGGTTTGAATCTTCGCCGATGTGGATATGCTTCCCACAGGATATTTCAGAAGGGAAGGATCAAAATGCGAAAAAGCAGAGTGCAGCGCATCTGGGAGAATGCCGTGGTGTTCTACCTCGGCGGGATGTTCTACTGCACGGTGGAGCTGCTGTGGCGGCAGTGGACGCACGGGAGCATGTTCCTGCTGGGCGGACTGTGCTTCTGGACGGTCAGCAGCCTCGGGCGGCGCGTGCGTATGCCGCTGCTGGCGCAGATGGCGCTGGGCGCGTGCATCGTGACGTTTTTTGAATTCTGGACGGGCGTGCTCGTCAACCGCGTGATGCACCTTGGCGTGTGGGACTATTCCGCCGCGCCGTTCAATCTGCTCGGGCAGATCTGCCTGCCGTTCACGCTCCTGTGGTTCCCATTGTGCGGCATCGGTATCCTGCTCGACCGCGGCATGCGCCGCGCCCTGTTCGGCACTCGGGCCCCGCAGCTGCGGTGGGTGTAGGAGACCAAAAAATGCCCGTCACGGCCGGTTGACTGTGACGGGCGCTTTGCGAATAAGTGCTTTTGCGGTTTTTTCTGCATAGTTCAAGTGAACACAACACGTTATTCTAAATATTACGGAACAAAATAACACGGTGCAGCCTTTTTTGGGGGCCTGCACCGTGTTTTTCCGGGCTTCAGATCGTTTTTTCCTCCGGCTCGTTCTGCGCGGGGTTGCACAGCAGCTGCAGACTGCTTGCAGCCATGGTCAGCAGCAGGGCGACCTGAATACCGGCGTCGTTCGCGCGGCCGCACAGGCAGTCCACGATGGAGATGGCCGAGAAATAGACCGCGCACAGCGACCAGAACAGCGTGATGCGGCGCTTGCCTTTGCCGAAGCTGAAGCCTGCGAGCTGGAAGGCTGCCAGCATGCAGCTGATGGCGGCGAACAGGTGATAGACGAAGTCGTTGAGCGACGGATCGGTGCTCCACTTCTGAAAATTCACGATGAGGCGCACGATCAGATAGACGCTCACGATCATATACAGCAGCGGAGAGGGCTTCTCGTGCCGCAGGCACTTGCGTGCAAAGGCAACAAGCGTGACCGCGCACGCGACGCCGAGCAGCGGGATGAGCAGGTTTATCGTCTTCTGCAGCTGCGTGAGGGCGAGGGCCTCATCCTCCGTCTTCGGCAGGGATGCGTAGTAGAGCATGACGCCGCCGATCACGAAGCACACGGCCGAGGCGATGTGCAGGACATTCGGCAGCTTTCCGCCGGAAAAGATCTCCTCCCAGCGCGTCTGGCGGCGCAGCGGGCGGATCAGAACGGCCAGCGCGGCCAGCACGGCCACGCTCAGCACGGCGATGACGAGATAGAGGTAACGCCCCGGCAGGACGGCACCGTTGCTTTTGATATCGTTGCTGAGCTGCACCCAGCGCAGGATCGCTGCGAGCACGGCTGCGCCGCCGGTGATGCCGAGCAGTGCGGCTGCACGGGTGGACCCGAGTCTCTTCATGGTAATGGCCTCCCATTCAAACATTAGCCATTAAATTATAGCACAGCCGGGACAAAAATCCTATCCTTTTTGCTGGGATTTGGAAAAATCATGGCCATTCGCTTGACGGGGCACCCTGTGATAGGATATCATGAAAAGAAAACGACAAGGAGGGCACAGCCATGGAGCAGAAGGAACTGCTGACCGTGATCGTGGCGGATGACGAGACGGAGCTCCGCGAAGCGGTGTGCAGCGTGATCCCGTGGAAGGAGATCGGCTTCCGCCTCGTCGGGAGCGCCGGGAACGGTCTTGATGCCCTGCAGCTCGTCGAGCAGCTGCAGCCGGATCTGCTGCTGACGGACATCCGCATGCCCTATATCAGCGGTGTGAGTCTGGCCCAGCAGGTGCGCGAGCTGCGGCCGCTGACGCAGATCGCCTTCCTGAGCGGCTATGATGACTTTGCCTATGCCCAGAAGGCCATTGAGTATAATGTCATCAGCTATTTGCTCAAGCCCATCAGCATGCGGGAGCTGACGGAGGCGCTGGCGGAGATCCGCGGGAAGATTCGCCGGAAATTCGCCCGCCTGCTGCCGCAGAAGCCGGAAAAGAGCGGCTGGCGCGAGCTTTTGCTGCCGCTGCTGCTCGACGGCTTTGCCGAGGAGGCGCAGCAGGACGATCCCGCGCTGCTGGCCTCTCTGGTCGGCGCGGGCATTCTGGCTGCCGGGCAGGAGCGGTATTCTCTGACGGTCCTTGCCATCCGGCTGGAGCAGGACGGCAAGAACCGCACGACGCCGGACATGGCCTATACCGTGGACATGCTGCTTGGCAAGCTTTGCCGCAGCCGGAGCGTGTATTCCGGCGGACGTCTGCTGACGCTGCTGATCGCGGAGGAGGAGCCGCGCGGACTGGAGCTTGCCATCGACGAGCTGCGCCAGTCCTTCGCCCGTGTGCTGGAGCTGCGGGCGATCGTGGGCATCAGTCACCCGTTTACGAGCTTTTGCCGCTGCCACGCGGCCAGCCGCGAGGCGGTGGACGCCCAGCGCTTTGCGGGCGAGAGCGGTATCTATCACATTTCGCAGATCGCGGCGGAGAGCGGAACGGCGCAGACGGACCTCGGCGCCCTGCTCGCGCCGCTGGACAATTTGCTGCGCTCCGGCAGCCGTGAGGAGCTGGAAAAGCAGCTCGTGCAGAGCTTCGGCGCATCGAGCGGCACAGCGGAGAGCGACAGCGTGACGCTGCAGGTGCTGGCACTGGCCCAGCGCGTGCTCCACACGGCAGTCTCGCCGGGGGAGGCGGCTGCGCTGCTGCGCCGGTGCCGTATCCCGGAGCCGCTGTTTTCCATTTCACCCCCGCAGGAGCTGCAGCGGCGCGTCACGGCGCTGTGCCTTGCGGCGCGCGACCTGCTGGCCGAGCGGCGGCGCGACGGCGTGAGCCTGCTGTGCGCGCAGGCCATGGAGACCATTGAAAAGCAGTATATGGAGGAGGACCTCTCCCTCAGCGGCGTGAGCGAGCAGCTTCACGTCAGCCCGAACTACCTCAGCGCCAATATGAAGAAGTACGCAGGCGACACGTTCATGAACCTGCTTATCAAAAAGCGCATGGAGGTCGCCCACGCTCTGCTGACGACGACCGGCCAGAAGATCTACGAGGTCGCGCGGCAGTGCGGCTATTCCGACCAGCATTATTTCAGCTTCTGCTTTAAAAAATATTACGGCGTTTCGCCCGCGCAGCTGCGACGGGCCGAGAGCGAGCGGGGAGGCGGGGGAACATGACGCGGAAAAGACGCGGCCTGAGCATGACATCCATTTTGGTGCTGGCGCTCGTCGGTACCATCACGGCCATCGTGCTGGGAGCCATGGCCGTGTTCCTGCAGACGTATCAGCGCTCGCTCATCCGGAGCGTGCAGACCTCTGCGCGCCAGTCCGTCGCCCAGGTCGGCAAGACGGTCGAGGACTATCTGGACGATGTCAACAGCCTCATGGAGCTGCTCGAGCGCAAGCTCGAGGATCCGCGGCAGGACCGGGACGACTTCTTTGCCGCCTTCCTGCAGATCCGGCCGGACGTTGTGGCCGTTACGACCTATGACGCGGCGGGCGGGCTTGTGGACTGCCGGTCGCGCGCGGCAAAGCGCACGGAGATTTATCAGAATCTTTCGTTTGATCCCGATAAAATGGACGCCTATGCCGGCGGCTATGTCTCCACGCCTCATGTGGCCTCGATCTTTCAGGGCTATTATCCGTGGGTCGTCACGCTCGTTGCGCCGCTCGATGCGCCGGGCCGCGAGGAATGGATCGCGCTGGACATCAGCTTCAGCAGCATTTCCGCCTACCTGAACGACGGCATCGGCCAGCACGGCTACTGCTTCCTGATGGACCAGAGCGGCAACATCATCTATCACCCGCAGCAGCAGCTCATCTATTCTGACCTCAAGCGGGAGAACACATCGCTCATCGCGGGCCTGCCGGACGGCAGCAACGAGAGCGGCAGCATGATCTATACGCTCACCTCGCTGGAAAACAGCCATTGGCGCGTTGTCGGTGTGAGCTTCGTCGAGGAGCTCATCACCGAGAGCGTGCAGGAGGTCAGCCGCATTCTGGCCGCCTCCGGCATCGGTATCCTGCTGGCCGCCGTCATCATTAGCCTCGTGCTGTTCCGCACGCTTTCCCGCCCCATGCACGGCCTGACGGCAGCCATGCGTCAGTTCGAGCAGGATGCGGACAATTTCACCTATGTTCCGGTCGGCGGTGCGCGCGAGGTGCGCGTGCTGTCGGATTCGTTCGGGCAGATGGTCGTGCAGATCCAGCGCCTCATGGAGCAGGTGCGTGCCGAGGAGGTCAACCTGCGCAAGACGGAGCTGCGCGCCCTGCAGGCGCAGATCAACCCGCACTTTCTCTATAATACGCTCGACTCCATTGCGTGGATGTGTGAGCAGGGGAGAAATACCGAGGCCGTCGAGATGGTCAATGCGCTGGCGCGGCTGTTCCGCATCAGCATCAGCCGCGGCCACGAGCTCATCCCCATCCGCAGCGAGCTGCAGCATGCCGAGAGCTATCTGCAGATCCAGTCCCACCGCTATAAGAATCAGTTTTCCTATTCCTTCGACGTGCAGGAGGAGTGCCTGGACTACCTGTGCAACAAGATCACGCTGCAGCCCATCATCGAAAACGCGATCTACCATGGCATCAACGGCCTTGTGGATGAGGGGGAGATCCGCATCTCGTGCCGCGCGGACGGGGACGATATCCTGTTCACCGTCGAGGATAACGGCACCGGCATGGAGCCAGAGCAGGTGCAGGCCATCCTGCGCAAGGAGCGCAGCGACCACACCGGCATCGGGATCAAGAACGTCAACGATCGTCTGAAGATCTATTTCGGACCGGCCTATGGCATTACCATCGACAGCGTGCCCGACGAGGGAACGCGCGTATATATCCGCATGCCGAAGGTGCGGGAGGGGGCAGAGTATGAAAAACGCTAAACGGCTGGCCGCCGTGCTTCTGACGGCGGGCTGCAGCCGCAAGACTGTCACGTCACAGAACTCCGTATGGTTCATCGCCAAATCCACGAACACGGAATTCTGGAAATCTGCCTTTGCCGGAGCGAACGCCGCAAAATCGGAGTATAACGTCGATCTGACGATCTGCGGGCCGGAGACGGAGGAGGACTACGAGGAGCAGAACCGTCTTATCGACGAAGCCGTCGCTGCCGGTGCAGATGCCATCGTCTATTCCGCCATCAGCTACACGAAAAACGCCGAGGCAATCACCCGCGCGGCCAAGCAGGGCCTGAAGATCGCCGTCATCGACAGCGACGTGGACAGCGATGCGGTCAGCTGCCGGATCGGAACCGATAATGTCGAGGCCGGGCGCATGGCCGGGCGCGCCGCCCTGCAGACGGACTGGGACAGCCTGACGGTCGGCATCGTGAACTTTGATCTCGGCAGCCGCAACGGGCAGGAGCGCGAGAGCGGCTTTCGCGAGGCGCTGGCGGGCGACCCGCGTGTGAAGGACATCTATACGATCAACGTCAACGCCGACGCCACGACGGCACAGGTCCGCACGGTGCAGCTCCTTGTGGAGCACCCGGAGATCAATGTAATCGTCGGCTTCAACGAGCCGATCGCCGTCGGCGCGGCCATGGCCGTGCACTCCCTTGGCCTCGCGGGCCGCGTGCGCATGGTCGGCTTTGATACGAACGTCAAGTGCATCGACCTGCTGCAGAGCGGGGCCGTTTCGGCCCTGATCGTGCAGAATCCCTATGCCATGGGCTACCTCGGGGTCGAGGCTGTGTGCAATCTGCTCGACGGGCAGACCTACCGCACGGCGGAGCTGCTCGACACGGCGACGCGCACCGTGACGAAGGAGACGATGTTCACCATTGAGAATCAGAAGGCACTGTTCTCGTTCGGTTGACATATGCGCAATTTGCACAAATTCGACGCATTGTTTTTGACATCCAAGACAAAGAATGTGAAGTTTTCACCCTTCCTGCGTAAGAAATCTCATTGTTTTTTGTACAAATTCTGTTAAAATTTAATTACGCGGAACGGAGATTCCGCAGAAATTTATGGAGGATGAATGACAATGAAAAAACTTCTTGCGCTTCTTCTTGTCCTTGTCATGGTCGTTGCTCTGGTCGCCTGCGGCGGCAACGGCAACGAGACCGAGGCACCGACGAACAATTCTCAGCCCGCTTCCGACGCCACTGAGGATACCGGCAACAGCGACACCCCTGTGGGCACCGATCCGAAGGTCGCCGTGTTCTACTACACCTATTCCGACACCTACATCTCCAGCGTCCGCACCGCTCTCGATGCACAGCTGGACGCGCTGGGCGTTACCTATCAGGACTTCGACTCCAACGGCAACCAGACCACGCAGAACGAGGCCATCCAGACCGCAATCGCTGACGGCTATAACCTGCTGATCGTCAACATGGTCACCTCCGGTTCTTCCGACACCGCGAAGGGCATCATGGAGCTGGCCGGCGATGTGCCCGTTATCTTCTTCAACCGCGCAGTCGATGAGGACGGCGTCGAGGCTTCCGCTTCTGTCCTGAACGCTTATGAGAACATCGCATTCGTCGGCACCGACGCCCCCGAGGCAGGTCATCTGCAGGGCAAGATGGTCGGCGAGTACGTCCTCGAGCACTATGACGAGCTCGACCTGAACGGCGACGGCAAGATCTCCTACGCCATGTTCAAGGGCGACGAGGCAAACGTCGAGGCCATCTACCGCACCCAGTACGGCGTTGAGGACGCCAATGCTGTCCTGACTGCCGCCGGCAAGCCCGAGCTTGTCTACTTCGATGCCAACAACACCTCCGGCTATCAGGTCGACCTGAACGGCCAGTGGTCCGCTGCTGCAGCTCTCGATTACATGAACACGAACCTCTCGCAGTACAACGAGGGCAACAACAACATGATCGAGCTCATCATCTGCAACAACGACAACATGGCTGAGGGCTGCATCTCCGCTCTGGAGTCCGCGGGCTACAACAACGGCACCGGCAAGACCATCCCGGTCTTCGGCGTTGACGCCACCGATTCCGCCAAGGAGCTCATTGCCAACGGCAAGATGACCGGCACCGTCAAGCAGGATGCCGAGGGCATGGCTGCCGCCATCGCTCAGATCGCCAAGGCTGTCGGCGAAGGCACCGCTCTGAAGGACGCCGTCGCTGCTACGGCTGAGAGCAACACCGAGATGTACAGCGTCGCCGAGGGCGTTGCCACGAAGCTGTATGTCGCTTATGCTCCCTACACCGCGTAAGCATCGGACATAAAAACTCTGACTGATCGAAATCGAAAAGGGGAGGCTGCCGCAGGGCGGCAGCCTCCTTTTCAGATTTTCAAACAGGCCAAGGAAGTAAGGAGGACATGAAATGAATATGGATCAGGATATCTTGCTGCAGATGACGGATATCACGAAGACCTTCCCGGGCGTCAAGGCGCTCGATCATGTTTCTCTGACGCTGAAACGGGGAACCGTCCATGCTCTGATGGGAGAAAACGGCGCAGGCAAATCCACGCTGATGAAGTGCCTGTTCGGCATTTATAACAAGGACAGTGGAACCATCCTCCTGGAAGGCAAAGAAGTCAATTTCAAGAACAGCAGAGAGGCGCTGGACAATGGCGTGGCCATGGTCCATCAGGAGCTGAATCAGGCTCTGAAGCGCTCTGTTATGGATAATATCTGGCTGGGGCGTTACCCGAAGCATCTCGGACTGGTGGTCGACGAGACCAAAATGTACCGGGAGACCATGAAAATATTCGACGAGCTGGGCATCAATGTCGATCCGCACCGGATCATGAGCACGATGCCCGTTTCGCAGCGTCAGATGGTCGAGATCGCGAAGGCGGTCTCCTATCGTTCGAAGGTCATCGTATTTGACGAGCCGACCTCCTCTCTCACGGAGGACGAGGTCGAGCATTTGTTCCGAATTATCAACATGCTCCGCGACCGGGGCGTGGGTATCATTTATATTTCGCATAAAATGGCGGAGATCAAGCGCATCTCCGACGAGATCACCATCATGCGCGACGGTCAGTGGATCGCGACCCGCCCGGCTGCCGAGCTGGAGGTCAACGACATCATCCGCCTGATGGTCGGCCGTGAGCTGAACAATCAGTTCCCGCCGAAAACGAACAAGCCGGGCGAGCCCTTCCTGAAGGTCGAGCACCTGACGGGCCAGTATAACGGCCTGCGCGATGTGAATTTCACGGCGCGCCGCGGCGAGATCCTCGGCCTGGCCGGTCTGGACGGCAGCGGCCGCACGGAGACGCTCGAGTGCATCTTCGGCGTGATGACCCGCAAGGACGGCGTCATCACCCTCGACGGCAAGCCCTGCCGCAACCGCAATGCGCGCGAGTCCATCAAAAACGGCTTTGCCCTGCTGACGGAGGAGCGCCGCTCGACCGGCATTTTCTCCATCCTGAATATCCGGGAGAATACGGTCATTTCCAGCCTGAAAAAGCACCGCCGCGGCATCTGGCTGAGCAACCGCTCCATGAAGAAGGATACGCAGTGGTCCATTGATGCCATGCACACCAAGACGCCGTCTCAGGAGACGAAGATCCGCAGCCTCTCCGGCGGCAACCAGCAGAAGGTCATTCTCGGCCGCTGGCTGCTCACCGACCCGGACGTGCTGCTGCTCGACGAGCCGACGCGCGGCATCGACGTCGGCGCAAAGTACGAAATTTATCAGCTCATCATCGACCTTGCCAACCGCGGCAAGACCGTGCTGATGGTCTCGTCCGAGATGCCGGAGCTTCTGGGCGTCTGCGACCGCATCCTTGTCATGTCAGGCGGCCGCCTTGCCGGTGAAGTGGATGCCAAAACGACCAGCCAGGAAGAAATCATGCGGCTGGCAGCAAAATACGTTTAAGGGAGGGCCTCGGTCATGGCAAATCCTGTGACAAAAATTCGCAATACGGCTGCGGACTACCGCAAGCTGGACGGGCGCGACAAGCGCCGCTTCTGGACGGACGGCATTCTGAACAATGCGCTGTACATCCTGATGGCGATCTTCATCATCTACACCGCCATCGTCAACCATAACTTCCTGAAGATCGGCTCCATCACGAACATCATCTCGCTGGCCGCTGCGTCCCTTCCGTTCGCGCTCGGCGTTGCGGGCTGCATCGTCCTGACGGGCACCGACCTTTCCGGCGGCCGTGTCGTCGGCCTGTCCGCTGCCCTTTCTGCCGCCCTGCTGCAGAAGACGGATCTTGCCCGCAGAATGTTCAGCTGGATGCCGAATATCCCCACCTGGGCCGGTATCTGCATCGCCATTCTTGCGGTCATCGCCATCGGTGCGATCATCGGCTTTGTCAACGGTTTCTTCGTTGCAAAGTTCAAGCTGCATCCCTTCATCGTCACGCTGGCCACGCAGCTCATCACCTATGGCCTGATCCTCGTGTTCTTCATGCTCAACGATAACAACGGCCAGCCGCTGTCCGGCCTGTCCGACGGTTATTCGAGCTTCATCAAGGGCAAGATGATCTCCATCGGCGCTGTCAGCCTGCCGTGGTATGTGCTTTATGCCATCATCCTGCTCGTCATCACCTGGTTCCTGTGGAACAAGACGACGTTCGGCAAGAACATGTTCGCCGTCGGCTCGAACGCCGAGGCGGCCAATGTCTCCGGCGTGAACGTCTTCCGCACGACGGTCCTTGTCCACACGTTCGCCGGTGTGATGTACGGTCTGACCGGCTTTATCGAGGGCGCGCGCATCAGCTCCATCACGCAGTCCACCGGCCTGAACTATGAGTGCGATGCCATTGCGGCCTGCGTCATCGGCGGCGTTTCGTTCGTCGGCGGCACCGGCAAGATCAGCGGCATCGTGCTCGGCGTTCTCATCCTGCGTATCATCTTCGCTGCGCTGACCTTCCTTGCCATCGATTCCAGCCTGCAGTACATCATCAAGGGCCTCATCATTCTGGTCGCCTGCTCTCTGGATATGCGCAAGTACCTTGTCAAAAAGTAAAGACAACAGCTGCTCCTCCGGGCCTCCTGCCCGGAGGAGTTTTTATATTAAAAGTAGGGGCGGGGCATGCCCCGCCCGGCAATCGGCTCGCTAATTCGGCGCAGCGCACCATTCCCAACGCCGCGTTTCCCCGATGTGTCATTGCGAGGAGCGAAGCGACGTGGCAATCTCGCAGTACCCGGTCGAATAACAGAAAGGCTGCGGCGAATACAGTAACTTTACGCTGTGGGGCGTCGAGGACGCCGTCCCCTACAACGCCCGCCCGGAAGCCTCGCAAAATTTTCCGCTTTCTACTTCCTGCATGCCCCGTCCCTGCAGGGCTCCCATAAGCCGCCTCTTGCTTTTCCGCACGGATTCTGTTACAATAGGCAGACTGTGAAGAAAAAGATAGAAAGAATAGAGGAGGAAAGAGGCGTGCATTTATCGCTCAGAAAGAAATACATCGGAAATGCGGCGTTCTATAAAATGGCGCTCGCCGTTGCAGTCCCCATCATGATCCAGAACGGCATCACAAACTTCGTCAGCCTGCTGGATAATATCATGGTCGGCCGCGTCGGCACGGAGCAGATGACCGGCGTTGCCATCGTCAATCAGCTGATCTTTGTGTTTAACCTTGCCATTTTCGGCGCGGTGTCCGGCGCGGGTATTTTCGGTGCGCAGTATTACGGCAAGGGTGACTGGGACGGCGTGCGGCAGACGTTCCGCTTCAAGCTGCTCGTCTGCACGGCCCTTACGGTGCTCGGCGCGTGCATTTTCCTGCTGTTCGGCGAGGACCTGATCCTCCTGTACCTCAAGGGTGACGGCTCCCCGGAGCAGATCGCGGCCAGCCTCGGCTATGCAAAGGAATATCTGCTCATCATGCTCGTCGGCTTTATCCCGTTTACGCTGGCGCAGTGCTATTCCGGCACGCTGCGCGAGACGGGCCAGACCGTCGTGCCCATGGTTGCGGGCGTCGTGTCCGTTGTGGTGAATCTCTGCTTCAACACGCTGCTGATCTTCGGCTATCTCGGCTTCCCGCGGCTCGGGGCCTCAGGCGCGGCCATTGCCACGGTCATTGCGCGCTTTGTCGAGGCGGGTGTCGTCATGCTCTGGGCGCACCGCAATCCGGAGCGCGTGCCCTATCTGCGCGGCGTGTACCGCTCGTTCCGCATCCCGGCCGCGCTGGCCCGCGACATTGCGAAAAAGAGCATCCCGCTCCTGTTGAACGAAACGCTCTGGGCGGCAGGTATGGCGCTGTGCTACTCTGTGCGCGGCTATGATGTTGTCTCGGCCTATAACATCTGCTCGACCGTCTCAAACGTGTTCAATGTCGCCTTTATGGCCATGGGCAATGCCGTCGGCATCCTCGTCGGCCAGCTGCTCGGCGCGGGGAAGATGGAGGAAGCCGTCGATACGGACCGTAAGCTCATCACATTCTCCGTCGTCATCTGCATCGTGCTCGGCGGCCTGATGTCCCTGGTCGCCCACCTGTTTCCGCAGATCTATAACACGTCTGACAGCATCCGTGACCTTGCGGCTGCGTTCATCCGCATCTGTGCGCTGTGTATGCCGATCAATGCGCTGGCCAACGCCTGCTATTTTACCCTGCGCTCCGGCGGCAAGACATTCGTGACGTTCCTGTTCGACAGCTTCTATGTCTGCGTGCTGACCGTGCCGATGGCCTTTGTGCTCAGCCGCTTCACCGGCCTGCCGATCGTGCCGCTGTTCCTCTGCTGCCAGCTGGCCGATATCGGCAAGTGCGTTGTCGGCCTCATCATGATCCGCCGCGGCGTCTGGATCCAGAACATTGTCGGAAGGGAGGCGGCCTGAGTGAAGCGCGATACCCGCTATTATCAGCAGCATGGCCTGCTGCGCATTTTCCTGTCGTATTTCGGTCCGCACCGCCGTCTGTTTCTGCTGGACATGCTCTGCGCGCTGTTCATCGGCGCGGTCGATCTCATTTTTCCGCTCATCTCCCGCCGCGCGATCAATACGATGCTGCCTGCGCACGCCTACCATACGTTCTTCGTCGTCATGGGCATCATGGCGGCGGCGTACCTCGTGCGCGCGTTCTTCTATTATATCATCGCCTATTACGGCCACACGTTCGGCATCCGCGTTGAGGCCGATATCCGCCGCGACCTGTTCCGCCACATGCAGAGCCTCGGCTATGAATTCTATGACCACAACCGCACGGGCCAGCTCATGAGCCGTCTGACGACGGACCTGTTCGAGATCACGGAGCTGGCGCACCACGGCCCGGAGGACCTGATGATTTCCCTGCTGACGATTGTCGGCGCGCTCGCCGTCATGTTCACGATCGAGTGGCGGCTGGCCCTGGTCGTGTGCGTCATCCTGCCGATCCTGCTTATCGTCGTCATCACGCGCCGCCGGAAAATGAGCAGGGTCTCGCGCGGCGTGAAGAAGCGCACGGCGGCCATCAACGCCGAGATCGAGTCCTCGCTCTCCGGCATCCGCACGGCGAAGGCCTTCGCGAACGAGGCCGTGGAGTTCGGCAAGTTCAGCGAGGCCAACGACCGCTTCAAGGTCTCGAAGCGGGAGTTCCACCGCGAGATGGGCATTTTCTCCGGCTCGCTGGAGTTTTTCCTCTCGATCCTGAGCGTGGCCGTTATCACCGTGGGCGGCACGCTCATCATGCAGGGCCGGATGGATCTGGTCGACCTGTTCACGTTCTCCCTGTATATCTCCACGTTCACGAGCCCCGTGCGCAAGCTCGTGAATTTCGCCGAGATGTTCGCCAACGGCTTTGCGGGCCTCGGCCGCTTCGTCGAGCTGATGCGCACGGAGCCGAAGCTGCGCGACGCGCCGGATGCGAAAGCGCTCGGGCATGTCCGCGGCTCGATCGACGTTGAGGACGTCTCGTTCTCCTATGAGGAAAATCAGGAGGTGCTCGAGCACGTCACGCTGCACGTCCGGCCCGGCGAGACCGTTGCGGTGGTCGGCCCGTCCGGCGGCGGCAAAAGCACGCTGTGCCGCCTGATTCCGCGCTTTTATGACGTGACGTCCGGCCGCATCTGCATTGACGGGCAGGACGTGCGCTCGGTCACGCAGGAGTCCCTGCACCACGCCATCGGTGTCGTGCAGCAGGATGTGTTCCTGTTTGCCGACACCATTGCGAACAACATCCGCTACGGCCGCCCGGACGCTACCATGGAGGAAATCCGGGAGGCGGCGCGGCAGGCGGAAATTTATGACGATATCATGGCCATGCCCGACGGCTTCGACACCTATGTCGGCGAGCGCGGCACGCTCCTGTCCGGCGGACAGAAGCAGCGCGTGTCCATCGCGCGTATTTTCCTGAAGAATCCGCCTATCCTGATCCTGGACGAGGCCACGAGCGCGCTCGACAGTGTGACGGAGTCGAAGATCCAGCACGCGCTCGACCATCTGGCCGAGGGCCGCACGACGCTCATCATCGCCCACCGCCTTTCGACCATCCGCAGCGCCTCGCGCATTCTTGTCGTGGCGGACGGCCGCATCTGCGAGCAGGGCACGCACGAGGAGCTTATGCGCCTCGGCGGCCTGTATGCGACCCTGCGCAGCACGCAGGACCTCAGCAGCGCGGAATGACCCCTGCGAATGCCCAAAAGATACCCGATAAAATGTGAACTTTTTTGGAAGGACCGTCGAAAATGGGATATTTGCTTGCTATTATGGTAAAATCCTGATATAATAGCGGAAATGCGGTCGACGTAACGACCTGTTCTTGGACGGCGCGCCGGAAATCTTGCCAAAAACATGGATTCCGACGCATTACAAGGAAAACAAGACCGCAATGCGGATTCCCATCCGCCTGTACGGCGGCATAGCATGGGAAAAACGAGAGGATGATACTGCTTTGAAGACTGCACACCGCGTGGAGCCAGCCATTACCCACTTCGCCATCAGCGGCGCTCCGATCACCTGCGAGAAATACGGCCACGGCCACATCAACTGCACCTATCAGGTCAAGACGGACGACGGGCATGCCTATATTCTCCAGCGCATCAACCGCTATGTGTTTGCCGATCCGAAGGCTGTGATGGAGAATGTCGGTGCCGTGACACAGTACCTGCGGGAGCGCGCAGAGGATCCCCATGAGGTCCTGAATTTTATTCCGGCCGATACCGGGGTATACTATCATATCGATGAGGCGGGCGAGTACTGGCGCTGCTATGAATTCGCCGACGGCATCTGCCTTGAGGCCCCGGAGTCCGACACCGACTTCTATGAGAGTGCCATCGCCTTCGGCCGCTTCCAGGAGATGCTGCGCGAGTTCCCTGCGGAGACGCTCCACGAGACGATTCCCCTGTTCCACAACACAACGAACCGCTACCGCATCTTCCGCAAGGCCCTGCAGGACGATCTCGCGGGCCGCGCGGCGGGCGTGCCGGACGATATCCGCTTCGCGCTCGACCGCGAGCAGGAGGCGGGCACGCTCTGCAGCCTGCTCGACAGCGGCGAGCTGCCGCTGCGCGTCACGCACAACGATACGAAGCTCAATAACGTCCTGTTCGACCGCCGGACGCGCAAGGCGCTGTGCGTGCTCGATCTCGACACCGTCATGCCCGGCTCGTCGCTGTATGACTACGGTGATTCCATCCGCTTTGGTGCGGCGACTGCGGCCGAGGATGAGAAGGACCTTTCGAAAATGGGCATCAATCTGCACCTGTTCCAGGTCTACACGGCGGGGTATCTCGCCGCCTGCAAGAGCCTGACGCCCAAGGAGCTGGAGCTGCTGCCGCTCGGCGCAAAGATCATCACGCTCGAGCTGGCCGTGCGCTTCCTGACCGACTAT
>OBAI01001856.1_pt1 | contig 14717 bp, 6 predicted proteins | sample 1517461 | NCBI WGS metagenome assembly OBAI01 (sample SAMN04571696, study PRJEB22368) | human gut metagenome | biome: human gut; material: stool | host: Homo sapiens | place: Luxembourg | collected 2012-06-29
ACCTGATAAAATCTTCCCGCCCATATTTCGGTTCTTTTATTTCTCTTCCAACTTGTGCCATAGAGTTCCAACCGCAATAATCAATGTCTGCTATTGAATAGTAAATGCCATAAAGCAATCCCTGTTTCCGACATTCTTCACCCAATTCCTTCAAAATATCTCGCTTGAAAGGTATGCGGTCTATATCAAAGATAGAATATTCGCTCGGCCAAATGCAAAACCCGTCATGGTGTTTTGAAATGACTACCATATATTTGCATCCGGCCTGAACAGCTACATTTACAATCTCTTTAGGATTGAAATTCTGAGGATTCCATTTCATGGTAATAGAGTCCGCCACACTTTTAGGAGTACCATTACCAATAGCCCAGGAATCTCCTGTACCGGGTGAATGACAAGCCATCCAATGAATGAACAAACCCAGTTTGGCATCTTGAAACTGTTTTAGAAGTTTCTTGTCCGTTTGAGGATTAAGTACCGTTGTCTGACTTTGCACACAAGTTAAATATCCACATATAAACAATAATAGAAAAGAGAGTCTTTTAAGCTGCATATAATAGAGGTTATTTAAGTTATTTTTCTATATTCAAAGAGGTGTTTTACCCCATACATCTGAATTAGCGGTCATGATTTTCAAACATAAACCACTCCAGATTCATAAAATCCTGCCCGGTCATAGACGGATCATTGTTCTTGAACACCAGCACCAATGCATGAACACCGGTCACCGGTTTCACTTTTGTCCGGTGAACGGAATAGGCAACATCCCCATTCATCGGTTGCAGCTCACAAGTACCAATCAGTTCTCCATCCGGTTTATCCAAACGGATTTCAATAGTACCGGCAGCATTCTTTCCCCATGTTTTGCAAATGAAAGAATTCACCTCCATTCCTGTAAAATCGAAATATTTCCAGTAAGCACAATCTCCATTCCGTATAGCCGACAAATATTCTACCGGATTGCTATGTGCCGGACGCCGAACAACTACCGTGGTATGCCCCGACAAAAGACAAGCCCTCGCCGCATCCATACGCAATAAAGGATTAATAGGCCCCCCACAACCTTGAGTGGTCATTTCTACTTCATTGATAGTTCCGTCCGGATTAAATACAATGGGTTCCATACAAACCTTGCGCATAGATGAACTAGCATGGGTAGGCCGATGATAAAAGATATACCACTGCCCATCTATTTCAGCAATAGAACCGTGATTGTTCACTAAATTCCGGTCACTCCCCCAATTGTCTATAATTACTCCCCGATATGTATAAGGACCTAATGGAGAAGTAGCCGTAGCATAGTTCAGGGTAGCACAATTAGATTCACCGTGACGCTGGTGCCCGGCATATACATAATAGTAGATGCCATTCCGTTTACGGACCGAACTGCCTTCATTGAATGCATGTTCTTTATAAGTCAGCAGTTTCTCATGTACTTCACCTTCGATAGATAACATATCCTTACTCAGTTTAGCTCCTTTGGCATTGGCTTGTCCCCAGAATAAATAAGCTTGCCCGTCATCATCTATAAAGACCGAAGGATCAATTCCATGAATTCCGGCTATGGCTTTTCCCTCTTTAAAAGGTCCATAAGGAGAAGAAGATACGGCAACACCTTCATCTTCCTTTTCATTCGTCAGGCAATAGTATAAATAGTATTTGCCGTTGTGATAGATACAGTCCGGAGCATAAAGCAACTGGTCGGTATAGTCGACTTGCTTCCCTATACCTTTTGTAGCGAAAGAAAACTGTTCCACATCCCAATTTATCAAATCAGAAGTCGATAACACATCATAGGTATGCGAACACCAGACATTTGTCGGCTCATCACGCGAACCATATACATAGACACGCCCATCAGGCATCTGCCTGGCCTCCGGATCGGCAATATACACGCCCGGAGGAGAAATAGGATTAAGCATTCGATGATTAGTCTTAAGTAATTTGGAAACCTTCTTTCCTGTTTGTTCGGTCACAGCCGTATTTACCATGCGATGCTGTGCCGACAATCCCAAACAAAAGGTTAAGAGTATAAAAAACAGTATCTTATTTCTCATAATTCTATATTTTTTCAGTTTTAACTCTAACGTATCATTTGATTATTTTATAAAAAAGTCTTTTCTGATCCGTATATCCTCCACCGAACGACCTATCATCAGGTTGAACTTCCCAGATTCGACAACATATTTCATATCTTCATTCCAAAGTCCCAAATCGGAATAAGGAATGACTATCCGAATATCCTTAGATTCTCCCGGATTCAGACTCACTTTCTCAAAACCTTTCAGGCAGGCAACAGGCGTTACAACACTAGAAACACAATCACGTATAAATACTAAAGCGGTTTCTTTTCCTGCCATGTTTCCCGTATTCTTAACAGTAAATGTGAATTCAATATCCTGAGTTTGAGGAATGACACTGTCGATTTTCAATCCTGAATATTCATAACTCGTATAGCTTAATCCATGACCGAAACAAAATGCAGGTTTTTCATCTTCTCTGGAAGAACCCAAACCATAACACATTGGGATTTGACCGGCATGTTTGGGAATAGTAATTGGCAATTTGCCCGAAGGATTCACTTCTCCAAATAATATTTCAGCTAAAGCTTGTCCGCCATACATTCCCGGTTCCCACACATCTACTATGGTTGGGATGTTTTTGGTTATCCATTCGTTATTTAGAGGTTTGCCATTTACAATGATGATAACTACAGGAGTACCAGTGGCATGTATTGCTTGGACCAGTTCCAACTGTCGTCCGTAGAAATCTATTGAAGGACGGTCCGCCGATTCTCCATAAGTTCTTAATCCCCATTCCGAACGTATTCCATATCCTCCAATTGCAACAATTGCCAAATCGGACTGCCGGGCCTTTCGGACAGCATCATCAATACTGTAATCAGAGATGCCGCCACCTTCGGTTATCAGCATCTTCTGAATAGCAGGATCGGTAGTATTTACCGACAGATCAGATTTCTTTGCCTTAATCCGTCCGCTATTGCTGTATAAGATCGACTGCTCGGGAGAGGCTGCCGCCTGAATACCCTCCAGAATAGTAGTTACGTGGTCATCCGGTTGAAAGATAGACCAGTCACCCAAAATACTTTGATTGTCAGCATTCGGTCCGGTAACTAAAATCTTCTTGTATTTAGTCCTGTCAAGAGGCAGGATTTGCCGGTCATTTTTAAGCAAGACAATGGCTTCTCTAGCAGCTTCCAAAGCTAATGCTTTGTTCTCTTTGCTACCATAACTATCTTCTTCAGGAGATACATAACGCTTCTCAAACAATCCCAGCTCGAATTTAATCTTCAAGATTCTTCTAACAGCATCATCAATACGCCGGGGAGATACTTTCTTTTCCCTGACTAACTCTACGAGCGGACTTACAAAGCGTGCCGAATCAGCAGAATACATATGCATATCCAAACCGGCATTGACCGACTTGCAAACAGCCTCTTTCTGATTTTCAGCTATCTGATGCAAAGAAGTAGCCAAATTCTCCACATCTCCCATATCACTGATAAAAAAGCCTTTAAAGCCATACTCCTGCTTGATTATATCAGTCAACAACCACTTGGACGCATGCACCGGCACTCCTGCAATATCATTATGTCCGGGCATAATAGTCATACATCCGGCCTCTATGGCTGCCTTGAAGGGAGGCAGAAAATACGAACGGAGTGCCCGTTCAGACAGTTCGGCGCTAGCATGATTACATCCTCCGACAGATGCACCTCCCCCCACCAGATGTTTGACTGAAACAGCCACTTTCTTAAAAGGATTTTCATTGCCCTGGTACCCCCGTATAGCCTCTTTAACCAATTCGCTTGTCAGGAAAGGATCTTCGCCATAGGTTTCACCGGTCCTTCCCCAACGGGCATCCTGAACGATATCTATACAAGGAGCAAATGCCCAATGTATACCGGAGGAACGGATTTCTTCACCGGCCTTCGAAGTCGTGCGATAAATTAATTCCCGGTTGAAAGTAGCGGCCATGCTTATGGAAGTCGGGAAAATCGTTCTGCCCGTAAGCATTGCATATCCATGTGCCGCGTCCATGCCTATAAGATAAGGAATCTTCAGACGGGTTTGTTCGGACAGTTTTTGTAGTTGATTGCATTCTTCAGGCTCCAAATCCGCCAGCCATGCACCGAAATCATAATATCCATTCTTAAATATGGCCTCTTTATCCCATACGGTAACCATATCCATTTGCCCAACCTTTTCCTCCAATGTCATCTGCGCAAGCAATGCTTCCACTCTTTTGTCTACAGGTTGTTTGGCATCCATATAAACGGAAGTGTCTACCTCTTGTGTAGACCGACAAGACATAAGAAGCAAAATTAAAGTATATAAAATCAATTTCTTCATGTTTATTCAAATTTTATCGTTTTATAATTTTCGATTGGGTTCAGGCATACATTACCCGGTTCTATTATCGGGATAACTGCTCCGGATAGTTTCACTTTCTTACCTTCATAAATAACTTCACCCATTTCACGACGTTCCAGACTTGTATTTAAAGATATGAAAAAGGGAAATAGATCGTGTCCTGTTGCAAGACTCATGTCCTCTATCATCTCTTCCCAAGTCAGAAGTCGCATCGGATCGTTTTTCCAACGGGTATACTGGATATGTTTCCACCGGGCATACCAAGTATTTCCATATGTGTCGTCCAAACGTTGCCAGATATACCAAAGTTTATACCAGCCTGCCCCGTAAGAAAATTGCTTGGCATACTCTCCGTCATTTGTATATCTTTTTAAGTCTAGTTTATCAAATTCGGAAGAACGGAAGAAATCTTCGCACTTTTTATTCGCATGTTGCCGGAGTTCCTCATTGTAAAGTGCCTCTACTTTTCCCTGAAACCAACCGGCATGTGCTTCTCCCTGATTTCCAAAAGGTACATCACCAGCCGCTTGTCCTTTCTCGTTGACCGGGCCTGCCAGTGTATGCGCCAGTTCATGTCCATAAATAGAAATCAGACTGGCTGAATCTTGACTAATAATACCATTCTCCTTAGGAAAGAAACTGTTGACAGCCCAGCCTCCTCCACTTCCGGCAGAGAGAACGAGAAACATCGGTTCCTCAGTTTGCCGAGACGGATACCACTGCAACAATGTATCGTTTATCTTAAAGAATTCTTTTTTTATACATTCAAGAAGAGTATGGTTAACAGTAGGCGCATAATAAGTGACCATACCATTAATAACACTTTCCAATTCCGGATAGATAGCTCCGCCACCACCCATTGTTTGGGGCAAACGAGGCTCTCCTCCCACCGGAACTTGTTTCTCACATAACCAGTCCATTATTTGGTCAACAAAAGCACTTCCCGCTTCTCCATTACTTAGAAAATCATCTAAAGCCGTACCGACTGCTATACGTCCCTTACCATATTCACGGTAAGCGCGGATAGGCAAACTGTCACTCCCCATTTCCCAAGGTATCCACTGTTCTGAAAGAGCCAGACCAATATGCCGACGATTCTTATAGTTCTGATAATCTTTGGTATAACTTGCATCAAAATTCTTGAGCAACCGGTTCAGAGACCAATTATCGACCTGTTCTGCTTTTACAGGATCAGCCAGAATAATCAAGCTACCTCCCTCAGATACAAAATCTTTGAGCAAGAGACACTCCTGCTCCGTATAAACCGGAGCAGAAGGGTCATTCTGAAAAGTAATGATTACGTTATATCTAAAATTAGGATACCAGGCAAAAGGATAAATCTTACGTTCCGGATCATATGGAATACGGATACGGGACACCCCCTTCTCATCCAGGACACTACCGAGTGAGGCTTGTGACGATACACTACGAAATCCTTTCTGGTGTAACATATCCGGCAATCCCCACATGAAATTGAACGAACATTGATGCGAAAGATCAATAAGGACATTATATCCTTTATCTATCGTCATGGCAATGGGAGCAGGAGGATATTTCTTCCCGATTTCGACAGGTAGAGTTTCTCCGGAATGCCACGCCTCGGTGATAATTTGTTCTTCATCTTTCAGTGTGCACCCAGTGACGAGCACAGTAATCCAAAGCATTAATAAACATCTGATAATCATTACTTATATACATTTTATTTGGAACGTTCAACAGTTATCAGTTTACCGTCTGCTTGTACGGCTCTGATAGTACATTGGCTGACAGGAAGTTCGTCGGGTAAAGTGAACTTCAGGAAGTTAGAGAAGTATTTTCGTTTTCCGTCTTTCCAGATTTCAAAAGCTACCGCTTCATTACCGTTAATTATGGTTACTTGCTGTCCACTGGCACTATAAGTCGGGGTCTTGGTTATCTTTTGATTCTCTTTAAACTGAGTATAGTGACCTACATCCCCTATTTTACCAGTCAGTCCCAGACTTTCCAAACCTGCATCTCCGTCTTTCCGATCTTCAATATAGTAGAAAGGTTGAGGATTCGGATATTTGGAAGTGTATTCTCTAGTTTCTGCAATCATTGCATTGGTGACAGTATAGCGATTTGACCCATATTGTTCGATAGTTTCATCTACCGGAGTCATAAATCCCCACATATCAAAGAAATCTGCCAAATTCTTTTGAGCTATGTCACTGGCATATTTCACAAATAGCATTTGGCGCTCTCCTACAGGGATATTATTCAAGTTTCTATTATTACGCAATTTCTTGAATAATTCCGGGTAGAAATCGGATTTGATACCACATCGGTGGAAATAAAGCCATAATTGCCAGTATATACGCATATGAATTTCCGTATCTTCCTTCTTGGGATCGCCAAGGAAATTACAGAAAGGACGGTTATTCAGTTTCCTGTCTGCCAATACGCTCAACGGAGCTCCGTTTGAACATTCTCTCCCTATCTTATAAAGTACATAATTTGAAAAGAGGTTATTGGATGACTCAAAACAACCGGTCCAGGCAATAGCTCCCTGGTGAAGGTGACCGATTTCATGGGCAGGGCCCCAGCAGCGTCGTTCGGTATATAACTTTTCAGTAGGCATAAATTCGTCCAATGCATTAATCCCGAAACCTATTTGTCCGTTACCGGCCCACATATAACTATCATCATTGATCGAAGAACCATTCACATGATTATTGAACAATGCAGGACGAATATCCTCCAAGCCTAATAGTTCGTATTGCCAGTTCACAAAATGATCAAACATAGTGATATACTCAACTATAGAATTCGGCTGCCACTGAAGTAACTTGGTACGATGAAAATTCAGTAACATTTCATTTCCTTTAATAAGAAAATATTCATAGGTCGCCTTTTGAAGAAGTTCTGTGTAAACTGCATCGGTCTTATCCCTTTCCAAATCAAAATAACCGCTAACTGTACCGGAAGTCAATGGTATATGAATCTTTACAGGTTTCGCATTCTCCGAAGTTAGTTCGGTGTTATACATAACAAACAACATACCATCACCCTTCATTTGGAGTTTGTTGATACCTTCATTCAACATGTATTTGTCTCCACTCAAATTGGAGGATCGAATCGCTTGTAAACTAATAGTATTCCCATAAGTTTCTCCTACCATGACTATTAATTCATCACCTGAATTTACATAGATACCAGTAGGATTATCCAAATCAGTGTATGATTTCATATACAGTTTATCAGCCCAATTATTAGGAGTACTATAAGGTTTGTATTCCTGAATTCGGAATTTCTTTTCCCAAGTATCATAAGTGCCGTTTTTCAGTTGCATAGCTATATTGATAAAATAGCCGGGCAATGCTTGAATTTGTTGCATAGTTGCCTCCGGACGCACTTCGCTACAAGTGAGATCTGTAAATACACTTAACAGCTGTTTCTCTTGTTCACTCAAGCCTGATTTCATCTCATAAAATTCGATTTCTTCACAGTTCACATAATCATCTTTTGCGGTATTAATTACAACCTTTAATTTAGTGATCTTTGCTAATGGTTTACCCATAGCAAGTTTAGTTTGCGAAGTTGACTTCTTGAAATCGTATGAACCCAGAAGAATATATTCAGGTGTGTCTTGTGTTGCATAATACAGGTCAAATGTCCCCCAATGACCTCCTCCGGTACTTCGCGGAGTATAAACAAAATAATCCAATGTATGTGTTCCGTCAAAATCAAACTCAAGAATGACAGGGAATTTCGTGGCTCCCGCAGCCCAAGGACTATGATAAAAATTATTTCCACCAAGTCCATCCCAACATTTTTCTATTTCTTGTCCCGGTTGATACTGACTGGCAGTTCCACCGATAGGTTTGAACATAACATCTCCTCCCGGTTCAACATCATCGGTATTGGGTTCCAACGGTTTTTGTTGAATAACACATTCAGCCGCTACGCCTTCATATTTCTCATTATCAAAATGAATAGAAGCAGAACGCACCTCTCCGTACATCGCATAATTATCAATATGGAAAGTATGTTCTTTACTACTCAGGGCACGTGTATCAGGAATAGTCGTCTCGTTCAACCAATCACAGACTTCTGGTATATTGACCTTATAATCTATATTAGATGTAATTTTAAGTCTCACATCTCCACCGTCGGCAGACAATGTAGTGGCAGTAAGCGGAGTAACCAAAATTGCCGGACCATATCCTAGTTGCCGAACCTTGATAGTATATTCTTTGACTGTCGAAACAACTTTTACTACTGCTTCTCTGACCTCTGGTTCTTCACTGGCAGGAATATACAGACGCACCATGTTTTCGTCAATAACTTTCGTCGCCATACACCAGTTTGGGGCAGAAGATGTAATACGCCATTCATCCTTGGATAAATTGGTAATTACCGGTATTTCGATATCATGTTTTTTGTTATCGAAATCCTGTATTAGAAATTCTTCCGCTATTTCCAATTGAGGTATAGAATGATTTTCATCTTCATCATTGCATCCACAGAAGACTGGCATGCAGCATATAAGCATAACCAAAATTAAGCTTTTGATTCTTTGTATATCTTGTTTATCCATACATTTTTAATTTATAAGTATATTATTTGATTTATTCCGCAACCCATAAATTTAACTCGGCAATAGCTATAGCATTCAGTATTGACTCTTTAGAATGAGTCGATTCAATACGCAGATATCTGAACGAACCAGACATTGGCACCATAAGTTCCGATTCATAAGTAGCTCCCATTTCTGACAATGGCAGATCATCACTTAAAGTTTTCAATAAAGTAAAGTCTATTCCATTCTCACTTGTATAAATATTGAGCTCTTGCGGATTTGCATTACCATTGTTAGAACCATTAGCGGCGGTTCTAGTGATATAGCTAAATTTAAAACCACTATACACATGAGGCAATTCAACCTGTATATATGGGAATTCCGAGAAATCACTAGGATAACCATGAAATGCCCAATACGAATGGAAGGAGGTATTGATATCTCCATCAATGATATTGACAAGTTGCGTACGTGGATCCAATGATTCAAAATCTTCAGTTCTCGCATTGCTGGAGATCATGCTTTCTGTCAGTTTGATCTCTTCTAATTCTGTTATATCAATATGCTTCTGATATACGATACCAGCCAGATAAGTATTTGTCCCTTCTTTAATGTCAAATGTAGGCATACTACATTCGGACAATTCTATCGGTAACATGTATTTACCAAATTTCAAATCATCCGGAATATTAATTTTAACCGTAGCGATACTTGTACTTTTTCCGGAAACGAACGAAACCTTTTCTGCTAAAGTATAACAATTATCCGGTAGTAATTCGAAATCTGCATGATTAGTCTCATTATAAGCAGTCAACAATTCAGGATTAATCTTTAAAGTGCAATCAAAATCCCAATTATTTTCCATCGGCATACTTATAGGTATAGTAATATCGAAACTTGTTTCCCCACCTTCTTCCGCTTTATAAGGCTGATAACCTGATTTTTCAAAATAGAGATAAGGGGTGACAATATCCGGAACAATAAATATTTGCCTTTTATCAATATTGATATCATCACTAGAATTATTCAAGACAAGTGGCAAAATATAGTTGGCCTTATCCAATTCTTTAATTTTATCAATATAGAAAAACGCCTTTACCTTTTTGTGGTTATCGGTATCTTCAAACGCCAATGTTGGTGTTTCCAGCTTGAAACAGTTATCAGGTAACAATTTATAATCCGTTTCATTTTCTGCATTATAAATTTGTATATTAACAGCATCTAAAACAGAAACATCAACTGTTGAATATTTCTTTGAATTATATCCGGCCCTAATAACGGTGAATTCACAACTGGCTTCATTGCTTGTATCATAAATAGTAACATGCTGCTCTCCATTATTTTTAAAATAGAGAATAGACTCATATTGATCCAAATAATCCTCACATCCATCATCACAAGCGCCTAATGACACTAATGCGAGAAAAAAGATGATGATTTTAAATATATTGTTTTTCATACAGTTTTCTTTTTGTTGATTTACGAAATTACCACCCATAATTTTGTGTCAGTTGTTTGTTCAAGCTGATTTCTGTCTGAGTAAACGGATACAAGTAATGTTGTTTTTTGAATACACGTTTTTCAAACACTGTTCTTTCCCAAAAACTATCAGGAGTTACATCACCGCTTCCGGTAGTTTCCACATTCATACCCCACATCTTACCCCCGTCACATTCTTCAGCGATTTTCCAAGTACGAGTATCAAAAAAACGATGATTTTCGAAAGCCAGCTCTACACGACGTTCTTTACGGCATAAATCAAGTAATTCATTATCATCAGCATGAGGATAAGATTCAGTAATAGACGGCAGAGCAACTCTTGCTCTCAGCTCTTGCCACACTTCCATTGCTTTGGTATAATAATTAGCCGGGATATTCACCCCTCTAATTTTACATTCTAACACAGCCTCTATAAAATTCAGGTAAATTTCTCCCAACCGGAAAGTCGGAAAAGTAATTTCTCCCCATTGTCCATTTGCCGAATTAGCCGTATGGTCATAAAAGCGATTCACCAAAAAACCAGACTTAGGACGAGCGTCCGAAGTATAACCGTTGGCCCCATGAGCAAAAGAAGTAAGTGTCATTTCATTACCATGATGCCATTTGCTCCCACTAAAGAAAACTGTTACATAAAAACGCGGATCTCTTTCCGTACACATCTTTACAGTATTCAGTTTGTAAGAAGCAGCTCCTCCCCATGCAGGATAGACGAAATCAGTATAAGCCATCTCGTCCATAGGATAACCAGACTCCTGATCAACTATAGGACTACCGTCTGATTCATAACCTGTAATAGGAAACCTACCTGTCTTTGCCATTGGATAGGCATCCACTTGTTGCTGAGTAACCCCGACAAATCCCCAAGAAGAACTACCTGCAACGGAAGTAGGACATGTATGAGCCGACATTATAAAACGGCCTTTCGAACCGGTAGTCCATATTAACTCACTGTTCCACTTTTCTTGTGTTATGCCATAATAATTATCATACGGATCATCATCATCAGAGTGATATAATTGGTAAAGATTGCCATCAATGATCTTGTATGCTGCATCTGCTGCCGTTTTCCACTTTGCCGCATCATAATTCTGCGGAAACAGATTCGTTCCATCAGGATTTTTAACAGAGGCATACATCGTATTTCCATTAAACAAATCACGTGCAGAATAAAGAGTCAAGCGTGAGATTATGGCTTGGCAAGCACCTTTGGTAGCCAAGCCCTTTTCTGTACTGGAAGTCCAGTTAGACTTCATATACGGGCTCTCAATCAACGAATTCAACTCACCTATTACATAATTCACACATTCATCCCATGTATTACGGGGACGTTCCAGTTCAGCAGCACTTTTTGTAAAATCAAGCAGCTCATCATGCAGAATGAATACCGGTCCGTAGATTCTCATCATCAGAAAATAGTAATAACAACGTGCAAAACGAGTTTGTACCTTCCACTGTTCTTTTTCATCATTGCTCAACAACGGGTCAGTACAACGATCAATATTAGCTAAAAATATGTTACACTCACGTATCCCTCTATAATAAGTACTCATACGTTCGTAAGGTACATTTGACGGATTCCAAGCTCCGGAAGTCATAATATGATATTCACGGTTTCGCATTGAAACTGTTACTTCATCAGCTGCCCCGCTCCACGGAGTATATTGGAAATCATTAGCGTCATCCGGTAAGAAACTCATAGTAGTTAACCAATATTTACGTGAATCCGCACGGGTTTCCCACACTTTATCCAAAGTCAGCGCTTCATCTTCCTGTCTATCCAGAAAAGAGTCACATGATGTTTGTGACAGCAGTAAGACACACACAAACAAAGAAGAACAGTATTTAGTTATTTTTTTCATATATCGTTTCATATTATATTAGAATTTAGCGTTCAAACCTATTGTGAAAACTCTTAATGGAGGATAAATACCTCCGTCTGAACTTCCGGTTTCCGGATCCCATAATTTGAATTTACTAAAGGTCAGCAAATTACTCCCTGAGACATAAATACGGGTAGATTTGATAAACGTTTTTTCAAGAATAGACTTGGGAATAGTGTATCCAATTTCAAAATTTTTCAGTCGCAAGAAGCGCCCGTCCCGCATAGTAAGTGTAGATGTCTGGTTATTGTTAGTAGAACCTTCCCCACCGGCTTCACTCAATCTGGGATAGTAAGCAGCCAGGTTCTGTTCCGGTGTATTGGTTGTCTTCCACACATGATCGTAAATATCAGCATTGATTGCACTTTGATTAATATTACCGGTAGAGAAAGGACGCATTGCAGTGCCGCCAATATAGAAAGTACAATGAGCTATTCCCTGGAAGAAAGCATTGATATCCCAGCTTCTCCATTGGGCAGTCAGTCCGAAACCATAAGTAATCTCCGGAATATTTGTATATCCTAAAGCCACTTTATCATATGTATCAACCACTCCGTCTCCATTAACGTCTCTGTATCTGACATCACCCACACGATAAGTTCCAAAATTCTGTTCGGGAGCATTGTCTATTTCTTCCTGGCTTTGAAACAATCCTTCAGCTATAAGTCCGAAAGTATGGTTTCCTCCAGTTCCGAATGTTTTTCCAATACTGTTTTGATATTTATAAAGGTGTTCTACTTCGTCGTTATTCAGTAATTTATTCCGGTTGAATGTAAAATTAGCCCGCCCGGTCAAAAACACCTCTCCGACTTTTTCCTCATATTCGAGTGTTGCATCCACTCCCCGGTTAACAGACGCCCCGATATTGGTTTTCGGTTTTGTTGTCAGTCCGACGATAGCCGGAAGTCCTTGTCGGTTAATAAATACCCCTTCACGTTTTTCATGAAAATAATCAGCTTGTATCTTAATTCTGTCAAACAGTCTCATTTCAAATCCCAAATTGGTTTTATAAGCTTTTTCCCAACTGACATTTAAATTTTCAACATTTCCGACTTGGATACCTCCGCCTCCTTCACTTCCGTTCTCGCCATAATTCCACCCATTGTTGGTGCTGATAGTTGATTGATAAATCCACCGGTCTCCACCAATCGCGTCATTTCCCACACTACCATAGGACGCTTTCAATTTCAATTCACTGACAACCGGAAGAATTGGTTCCCAGAATTTCTCATTAGAAATCATCCAACCGACAGCATAAGCCGGGAAAAATCCGAACCGATGTCCCTTGGCAAAGTTTTCCGAACCGTTATATCCCATATTAAATTCAGCAAAATAAGTATCCTTAAAAGCATAAGTCACACGCCCGGCAAGTCCTTGATATTTATAAGGTAATGAAAGGGTTTTGCTATAAGTCAGTTTCTTGTTTGTAACCTTATGATTGTATAAAAGCATGGCACCTACACGATGTTTCTCGGCAAACAACCGATTATAGTTGATACTACCTTCCAAATAGGTAGTAATGGAACCACTACCACTTTCACTAAGTCCTAATTCGTCTGTTCCGGTCACAATAGGACTACCAAAAATCAAATTCCCGTCTTCATCACGACCCTTAGCATAATATTGATTCGGTGTTTTAGAACGAACAATGGTGTTAGTATTAACCGCATCCCAGGAAAATTTAATAGAAGCTGTCAGCCCTTTGGTGACTAAATCTCCTAAATCCTGATTGATTCCGATAAGTGACTGTGCGGAATTCCAAAATTGTTCGCGATATCCGGAATGAACTAAAAGATTCCAAGGATTCTCGCCACCTTGCATACTCGGATAAGAAAGAGTTCCGTCTGAATATTCTTTAGGATAAACACCGGGAGAAGCTTCGAAAGCTCTCGACCAGATTTTATCTTTCTCTACACCGGGACCATAAAACTTCTCATATATATTGGCCAGATTTACATTCAGAACAGTAGACTTTGTTACATTAAAATCCATATTAGCACGGAAGCTATATTTATTGTAACGAAGAGATGTATCATAGTCATATCGTTGCCCTGCATTTCTAAAAATAGAACCTTCATTATACAGCGAACCGGAAACAAAGTATTTACAAATATCACCTCCACCGGATACATTCAAATTTACCCGCTGGTTAGAGGCCATATTCTTATAAAGTTCATGCATCCAGTCAACATCAGGATACAAATCGGGATCTGTCCCATTCTGGAAATATCCTATTTGCTCTGGAGTATAATATTCATAACCTTTCATCTCATTGTATAATTCAGCCCATTGTGCAGAGTTTACAAATTCCGGCATTTTGGTAGGTTGAGTAAAACCAGCTTCTACTCTGGCATTAATAACAGGTTTACCCTCTGCCCCTTTCTTGGTTGTAATCAAGATAAC
>OBAI01001878.1_pt1 | contig 14563 bp, 9 predicted proteins | sample 1517461 | NCBI WGS metagenome assembly OBAI01 (sample SAMN04571696, study PRJEB22368) | human gut metagenome | biome: human gut; material: stool | host: Homo sapiens | place: Luxembourg | collected 2012-06-29
GTCGCAGACGATGAATTCGGGATTCACCGCCAGCGCGCGGGCAATGCCGATGCGCTGCCGCTGACCGCCGGAAAACTCGTGCGCGTAACGCGAGGCATGTTCGCTGTTCAGCCCGACATAGCCCAGCAGCTGCAAAATGCGCTCCTCCCGCTCCTTCTTGGAGGCATACAGGTGGTGCACATCCAGCGGTTCGCCCACGATGTCCGACACGGTCATGCGCGGGTTCAGCGAGGAGTACGGATCTTGGAACACCATCGTCGCCTTCGTGCGGAACTTCTGCAAGTCCGCTTTCGTCTTGACGGGCTTGCCATCGTAAATGATTTCGCCCGCCGTCGGCTTGTACAATTGGAGGATGGTGCGCCCAACAGTCGTCTTGCCGCAGCCGGATTCGCCCACCAGACCGAGCGTTTCGCCCTTATTGATGGTGAAGGACACATCATCGACCGCCTTCAGCGGCTTGGTGCGGAAGAAGCCCATGTTGATGTCAAAGTATTCTTTCAGTCCTTTGACTTCCAGCAATGGCTGGTGCATCTGCGCTTCAGACACAGGGCACTCCTCCTTCCTCCGTGATGCTGCCGTCCTCAACGCCCTTCTTGACGTTCATCCAGCAGGTTGCCATATGGTCGTCATTGATGAGCATCCGAACCGGCTTCTCTTTCAGGCAAATCTTCATCGCCGCCTCGCAGCGGGGCGCGAACGGGCAGCCTTTGGGCATGTTCAGCAGGTCAATCGGCGTACCGGTAATCGGCTCCAGGCGCTGTCCGTTGTTCTCCGCCGTCGGGATGGAGCGCATCAAGCCCTTCGTGTACTCGTGGCGCGGGTTGTAGAAGATTTCATCCGCCGTCCCCTGTTCGCAGATAGACCCGGCGTACATGACGATGACCTCGTCGCACATCTGGGCGACAACGCCCAAGTCGTGCGTAATCATGATAATCGCCATGCCCATCTTCTTCTGCAAATCGCGCATCAAATCAAGAATCTGCGCCTGAATCGTCACGTCCAGTGCGGTCGTCGGCTCGTCGGCAATCAGGATGTCCGGCTCGCACGCCAGCGCCATAGCAATCATTACGCGCTGCCGCATACCGCCCGACAGCTCGAACGGGTACTGCTTCATGCGCTTTTCCGGCTCGTTGACGTTGACCAGCTTCAGCATCTCCACCGCGCGTTCGCGCGCCTGATGGCGGTTGCGGTCGGTGTGCAGCAGAATTGCTTCCATCAGCTGCCGACCGATGGTGTAGGTCGGGTTCAGGGACGTCATCGGGTCCTGGAAGATAATCGAGATGCGATTGCCGCGCACGGAGCGCAGCAGCTTCTCGTCCGCGCCGACCAGCTCCTGCCCGTCGAATTTCACGCTGCCGCTGACGATTTTGCCCGTCGGCGCAAGAATCTGCATGATGGAATACGCCGTGACGCTCTTGCCCGAACCGCTTTCGCCCACGATGCCCAGCACCTTGCCGTGGTCAAGGCGGAACGAAACGCCGTCCACCGCCTTGACTTCGCCCGCGTCGGTGAAGAAGGATGTATGCAGGTCATTGACTTCCAGCAATGCCATTTTGTCCAGCTCCTTTCATCACGCATTCAGCTTCGGGTCAAATGCGTCGCGCAGGCCGTCGCCGAACAGGTTCAGGCTCAGCACGATGAGGCAGATGACCACGGCGGGGATAATCAGGCGATAGGTGTAGGAATAGATGCCGTTGAGCGCGTCAGAAGCCAGCGAACCCAGCGAGGGCATCGGCGCGTTGACGCCCAGACCCAGGAAGGACAGGAAGCTTTCGGTGAAAATCGCGTTCGGAATTTGCAGCGCGGTCGAAATAATCACGACGCTGATGCAGTTCGGCAAAAGGTGCTTGCGGATAATCCACTGCGCCTTCGCGCCCGTCGCCTGTGCCGACAGCACGTACTCCTGCTCGCGGAGGGACAGAATCTGACCGCGAATCAGGCGCGCCATGCCCACCCAATAGAGCAGACCAAAGACGATGAACATGCTGATGATGTTCGAGCCGATTTTCTCTAAGATGGTGCCTTCCACATGCAGCACCTGCCCCAGCACGACCGACAGCAGGATGATGACCAGCATATCTGGCAATGAGTAGATAATATCGACGATTCGCATGATGAACAAGTCCACCCTGCCGCCGAAGTATCCTGCGACTGCGCCAATCATCATGCCAATCACCAGCACGATGATGCTGGCGAAGAATCCGACGGCGAGGGAAATGCGTGTCCCGTAGACGACGCGGATGAAGTAGTCGCGTCCGTGCGCGTCCGTGCCGAAGATGTGCGGGAAAACAGATTCCCCTTTGTCGATTTTCTTCAGTTCCGTCTTGCCGTACTGGAACGGCGCGAGGTTGTTGTAGCTGTTGTCCATCGGGCGACCCTTCGTCTGTCCCAGCATCTGGTCATACGAATACGGCCAGAACATCGGGATGATGATGGAGGACAGCGTAATCAGCACAATCAGAATCAGGCTGATGGTCGCGACCTTGTTTTTCAGCAGGCGCTTCACGCCGTCGCGGAAAAAGGTCGAGGACGGCCGCATCCGGGAGATGACTTCCTTTTCCTCCGCCGTCGCGGGCATGAAGGAATCCACATCCAGATGCAGGCTAAAGGGCTTTTTCTTGTTCATCATCATGGTGCAGATGCCTCCTTATTCGTAATCAATGCGCGGATCAGCCACCTTGTAGAGCAGGTCGCTGATCAGATTCATAATCACGATTAAAGAGGCGAGGAAAATGGTCGTCCCCATAATCATGGTGTAGTCGCGGTTGGTGATGCTGGATACGAACTGGCGGCCGATGCCCGGCACGGCGAAAATCTGCTCGACGACCATCGAGCCGGTGACGATGAACGCCAGCATCGGGCCGAAATAGGTGATAACCGGAATCAGCGAGTTCTTCAGCGCGTGACCGAAGATAATTTTCTTGCCCGAAACGCCCTTGGCGCGCGCGGTGCGGATATAATCCTGCCCCAGCACGTCGAGCATGGAGGAGCGCGTCAGGCGCGTGATGTAGCTCATCGGGTAGAGCGCAAGGGTGATAATCGGGAGGATCAAGCCTTCCGCCGTCGCGCCGTTCGCGGGTACCCAGCCTAACTTGACTGAGAACACTATCAGCAGGAATGACCCCATAATGAACGACGGCATGGACACGAACGCGGTCGTAATCACCATGATAATCTTATCCAGCACGGTGTTGCGCCGCAGCGCCGCCAGTGCGCCGAGGACGATGCCGGCAATCGCCGCGCTGAACGCCGCAATCAGACCAAGCTTTGCGGAGGTCTTCATGCCATCCAGAATAATGTCAATGACCTGACGGCCGCGCTGCTTCAGGCTCGGCCCGAAGTCCAGCTTCGTCACCACGTCGCGCAGATACGTCACATACTGTTCGCCCAGCGGCTTGTCCAGCCCGTACTTGGCCTCCAGCGCCGCCTGCGCTTCCGCGGAAATTGCCTTTTCACTTGCGAACGGTCCACCCGGAATCGAGTGCATCACGAAGAACGTCACCGTGATAACAATCCAGATGGTCAGCAGCGCCAGCAGCACGCGCTTGAGGATATAAAACAGCATCTTGGAATTCATCCGCTCCACCTTCCCGGCAGGGGCGCTGCCGCGTCTGCCTGCGTTTCTTGTTCATCGACACGCAAAACCAACCGGTTTCACCGCGTCGATGCTTTATTATGCAACACTGTATGGAAAATCAAGTGTTTTGTTGCACAAACTGTGTTTTTTTTATGTTTTTCTCGTGCATTTTGAATATTTTCGTCCAAGCTGTTGCATTTATCAAGTTTTTCTGCAAGTCCCTGTTCATTTTTGCGCACAAAAAATGCAGGACGCTCATTCGTCCTGCATCATGGTAACGAAGTGAATTACTCCGCTGCCGCCAAGCTGCCGAAGATCTCCAGCGGCATGTTTTCCAGCGCATCGCCCACTTCCTTGCTGGCGACCTGGAACGTCACAGCGAGAACCGTCTCGTCATCAAGGAAGGTGTACAGCGCCAGCACGGTGTCGCCGGGGGTGTACATCAGGCAATAGTTTTCGTTGACATACAGCTCAGCGAGCATTTCTTCCGTCGCACCCGCGTCCTGAATGCCTTGCAGCAGCGTTTCAAAGCTCATCGCGGACAGCTGCGCCGTAATGCTGACCGTCTGGTCGGCGTTGACGGCGAAGAGCAGGATGTTCTCGGCGTTTTCCGTGCCTGCGGGGACTTCCTGAACCGCCCAGTCCGCCGGAATCTGCATCGTCAGACCCGTTTCACCCAGCGCAACCGTCTGCGCCTCGAAGCTGACATTCATTTCAACTGCCGGCACTTCCGCTTCTTCCTCCGCGAACGCAAAGGCAGTGCAGCACATCATGAGCGCCATCAGGAGAGCAAGGAGTTTCTTCATATTTGTTTCCGTCCTTTCATTTCCAGCATGATTCGGCTGATTTCTTTCCATATTAAACAGCCACATCTGGTAACGTTTATAGTACCAGATGCAAGCCGCTTTTGCAATACGCTTTCGCGCAGGAAAACGGTTGATTCGCGCGGATTTGGGATTTCAGAATGAAGCAGCTTCCATTTTCATTCGGAAAATGCGAGTGAAGTAACTTTTATTTACTTTTCAATTCTCACCAAAACAAACAGTTGATTCTTTCCGTAAAAGCGGACTTTGCCTCCCTCCCCCTTCACAAAAAACGGGGCACCGCGAGAGCCTTTGCCCCCGCAGCACCCCGCCATCCGCGGATGCGCAATTCCGCATTCCGCATTGTCCCTTACTTCTTCGTCCAGTCCTGCTTTTCGCCGATGCCGTAGTTTGCCGGCAGCACGTCGTCATCAACCAGCACGAAGCCCAAATCCGCCGTGTAGGTCGTACTGGCGGAGGTCACCTGCACCGGGTTCGATTCGCCGTTTTCGCCCAGAATCGACGCAATCAGCGGAATATCCGTGCGCATACGCGTCGGCACAACTTCCGTCGGGTAGATGGGCTTGAGCGTGTACACGCCGGGATACAGGTTCTCGAAAGTGTAGTAGCCGTACGTGTCGGTTGTCGTTTCCGCGACGAGCTGATCATTGCGCCACAGCTCGATGCGCATGTCGCCCAAACCAAGTTCGCCCGCGTCCTGCAGGCCGTTGCCGTTCAGGTCAAGCCAGCAGAAGTCGCCCAGCGTGCCCGGCTGCACCGCGCCGATGTTCTGCTCCAGCTGATGCTGGCTCATGCGCAGGGCAATCAGGTCGCTCTCTCCCTCGCGGGCGGTGTAGGTCGTCATCACGCTGATGTTCTGCCCGTCCTTGAGGCGCGTGTCGTCCTTTTCTACGACGACGTAGCCGTTCGGGAGCGTCACACGCAGACGGTAGTTGCCCGGCATCAAGCCGTCAAAGCGGTAGATGCCGTCCTCGCCCGTCGTCGCGTTTTGCAGTTCGCTGCCCTTTTCGTCCAGCAGGATAACCTCCGCGCCGGACAGGGGCGCAATCTCGCCCGCGTTGTCGCACCAGACCATGCCGCCGATGCTTGTGTCAATCTTCAAGCCCAGCATCGGAGCAGTATAGTTGTTGTTTTCGCTAATTTCAATCTCGGTCATGACGAGCTGACTGCCCTCGGTGGTGAAGGTGCTGTCGCCCAGACGCGCCGCCTGCGTGCCTTCCTTGAGATCGTAGGCAAGGCTGTACACGCCGGGGGCAATGCCGTCGATGGCGAACCGCCCCTCCGCATCGGTCTGCACCTGCGCAAACACCGCGCCGGTTTCATCCAGCAGGGTCAGCGTCTCGTTTTCAGGGGTGATTTCGCCCGCGTCCACGCGGCCGTTGTCATTCTCATCCACCCAAACCTGACCGGACATCTTCGATGGAATCACGCCGCCAAGCGCCTGATTCAGCCATTCCTCGCCCAGCCCGATTTCGATGTTCACCTGCTGCTCGTTCAGCCCGTGCATCAGCGGCAGGGTCACATTGCCGTCCAGCTTGGAGAGCACCATGCCCTCCGGGAAGCGCAGGGTCAGCGTGTAAGTGTCCGGCCGCAGCCCGGTGAAGCTGTACGCACCCGTCGCATCGGTGACGACGGTCTGCTCCGTCAAATCCTCGCGGGAGGGGGTCAGAATCAGCGTCACGCCGGCAAGCGCCGCTTCGTCTGCATCCTGCGCGCCGTTGCCGTTGTGATCGGCAAACACCATGCCTTCAATGTCGCCCAGAGCCAGTGCGCCGCACAGGGGCGCGGTGACTTCTTCGCCCACGCTGATGGTAAAGGAATCCGTCGTGCCGTCGGAATCCGGCGCGATGGTGTTGCCGCCGTCCGCCAGGGGAGCAAACACGCCGTCGCCCGGCAGCTCGTAGCGCAGACGGTACGTTCCGGGCAGCACCGCGTCAAACAGGAAACTGCCATCCGCGCCGATGGTGCGGGTCGCCACGTCACCGGTTTCGTCCATCAGGTGGACCACCGCGCCGAGCAAGCCGCCTTCGTCCGCGTCGCGCAGGCCATTGTCGTTCTTGTCGGCAAACACCACGCCGGACACATGGCCGGGGGTAATCATGCCGATATCAAGACCCGTCAAATCCGCGCCCATTGCCAGCGCCACCGGTTCGCTTTCGCCCGCGCCGCCGGAGAGGTTGCGGAGGATATTGCCGTCGCCCGTGCGCGTGAACGCCAAGCCGCGGTTCGCGGTCGCGCTCACGGTGTACTGCCCCGGCGCAAGGTCATCGAAGGTATACACGCCGCTGCGGTTCGTTTTCGCCGTGCGGGTATTGCCGTTTTCATCCGTCAGGGTGACGGTGAAGTTGTTGACCATCTTTTCCGCGTCCATCCGGCTGCCGGAGAAGTCGTCATCCAGATACACCGTGCCGGAGATGCTGCCGTAAGTAATCGCACCGATGGCCATCGTCATCTCGCTGTCATTCTCCAGCACCACGTCGGAAATCGTGTACTCGCGGCGGTCAGTGCCGGGCGCGAACAGGTTGCCGTACTCGCCATCGCCCGCGATGGTGTACACATAGCCCTGCGGAATCGTCGCTTTGACGCGGAACGTGCTGCCGCGGATGTTGGCGAAGGTGAAGCGCCCGTTCTCGTCGGAGACGGTGTTCAGCAGCTCCTTGCCGATGGCCTGACGGTACAGGACGACCTTCACGCCTTCCAGCGTCTTTTCGCCCTCGTCGTACACGCCGTTGTTGTTTTCATCCAGGAAGCAGATGCCGTTGATGTCAGAGCCCTTCATCACGCCAAGGAGGACTTCCTCCAAGTCACCGCGTTCAAGAATCACCTGATCCGTTTCAGAGCGCTTAAATTCGCTGGTGATGATGGAGCGGCGATTACCGCCCGTCTGGCTATATCGCGCAAAGACCAAGCCGTCCGGCAGGCTGTATTCGACATTGTATGTGCCGTAGCGCATTTGACCGATGTAGAATTTGCCGTCCTCGCCGCTCTCGGTTTCGTACACCAGACCGTTTTTCACGCCGACGGCGCGGATTTTGATGCCCGCCTGACCGGGTTCACCGTCCTGATATACGCCGTCGTCGTTTTCATCCAGCCACACAAGGCCCTGCAGCGCCGCCATCGTCATCACGCCGACGCCCACGTCGGTCACAGAACCGGCTTCGAGGGTCAGCGGCACGCTGCTTTGCACTTGTTCGGTCGTTTCATCCATGATGGACATGTTTGCGCTGACATTTTTGCCGTGCGCACCATGGCCGAAGCCCGCGGGCAGCTCGCTGCGCAGGACGTACGTCCCCGCCGGCACAGCCAGCGACACTTCGCCGTTCTTGTCCGTTTCGCCGGATGCCACAACAACCTCCACGCCGTTGACTTCGGTGATGAGGCTCATCGTCGCGCCGGACACGCCTTCCTCGTACTTCCCGCGTGAACCGTTGTTATCGTTGTCGCGGAAGGCGTGGATGGTCAGCGCCGCTGGATTCGCCGCCTTCGCGGTCACAGTCGCGGGTTCGTCGCTAATGACGAGCGCGCCGTTGGCAAGGGTCACGCCCGCGTCATAGCGGACGACGTACGTCCCGTATTCGAGGAACTCCGCCTGCCAAGCGCCGTTTTCATCCGTCACCGCTTCCGCCGCGACTTCGCCCGCCTGATTGACCAGCTGCACCTGCACGCCGCTCATCGGCTGACCGTCCAGCCCCAGCACCACGCCGGAAGCGTCGCCGGTGGCATGGTTCGCCAGCGCCGGCAGCACAACGGTTTCGCCCGCGCCGATTTCCACCAGAATGCTCGCCGTCACGCCCGTATCGGTCGTGCTGAGCGTCCAGCCCTCGGTGTCATACAAGCCGCGCGGCAGGGCTGCCGTAATCTGATAAGTATCAGGATACAGGTCGTTCAGCGCAAACGCGCCGCTGACCGTCATCTGTTCGCTCATCCGCTGGCCGGAAATCGTCACTTCCGCCGGGGCAGACAGGTCGTCGATGCTGCCGGTCATGCCGCCGCTGAGCGTCAGATCCAGTTCATAGCGGCTGGTCTGCATCGCCTGAATGTTCACCAGCCACTGTGCCTGACCCTTCTGCAGGTTCGGCCAGCCGTTCACGCCCGTCAGCAGCGTGCCTTCCGGCAGCGTCACCGTGACGGCGTATGTCCCGTGGAAGAGGTCGGCTTCCTGCACCGTCTCGCCATCAGTCAGGTAGCCCGTGCGGGTCGTTTTACCGTCCTCGCTGACAACCTGGTACGCCACTGCCGCGTTCACGCCGCGCATGAGCATCGTCAGCGTGCCGTCCACGGGTTCAGGGGTGGGGGTCGGCGTAGGCGTAGGCGTCGGGCTCGGCGTGGGTGTCGGGCTCGGGGTCGGGGTTGCCGTCGGGGTTGGCGTCGGCGCTTCCGTGGGTTTCTCCGTCGGTTCCTCCGTCGGATTCTCGGTCGGCGCTTCCGTCGGCGCTAATGTCGGGGTCGCCGTCGGCGTAGGCGTAGGCGTAGGCGTAGGCGTTGCCGTCGGTGTCGGGGTCGGGGTCGGAGTAGGAGTAGGCGTCGGGGTGGGTTCAGGCGTGGCGGTCGGCGCCATCGTCGGCGGCACATAATAATAGGAAGCGTTCACCTTCGTCACGGAATCCGCACCCGTGTAGCGCTCGATGTTGATAATCTTGTCGCGCCAGCTTTCAATGGCCAGCGAAGCCTTCGTCATGCGCAGGGTGTACAGCCCCGTATGAATCGCCGCCGGCAGGGCATAGTCGCCCCGGCTGTCGGTGTCGAAGGAGAGAATCGTCTCGCCGCGCTCGTTAATCAGGTCAAAAGAGGAGCTGCTCTCCGTGTGCACGGTGAACAGACCCGTGTCCGTCAGCACAGCAATGACCGCTTTGTTCAGCCGTCCATCGACAATCGACACGGTGTAGCTCGCCGCCATGATGGCGTCCTCCGGCATCGTTTCCGCCACCGGGACAAGCTGCACATTGCCCGTGCCGGGAACGGAAATCGGGTCGCTGCCGAAGTCGGTCAGGCGAATCGTGCCGACCGCCTCCCCGTTCTGCATGACGGTAAAATCGCCCGTGAATTTCCGGGATTCATACGTTCCCGCGCTTGTGGCATACATGCCCAGAAAATCCACTTGCAGCATCGTCAGCTCCGATGCCGCAGCCGCGGGGAGCAGCATCAGCAGCATTCCCAGCGTGAGCAGGAGTGACAGAAATCGCTTGCCAAGCATCCTCATCTTGCCTGTTCCTCCATCTGAATCATCCGCAAGCCGTGCGGAGTAAAGTCACAGAATAATCCATGTACTATGGTAAAGCAATCCGCCCGACTTGTCAACCATTCCGCGCATATTTTTACAATTGGATTGCTTTTCTGGTCGAAAATCAGCATGTTCCGGCAATAAAAAAGAAGGCTGACTTTTTCAGCCAGCCTCCCATGCGGATACTATTCCCAAATGAGAATGCGCCGAGATGCACCGCAAATGATTCGTTCTGGCTAACGCAAACGCCAGCGTGGGAAAGGCGCAAGCAGATGGCACAGGCGAATGCAGGAAATCGTATCAGTTGCTGCCGCCCATCAGCAGGGTCAGCATGCTCTCCGGCAGACTCATCAGCAGGGTCATGGGCAGGTTCTGCAGGTTGTTCATCACCTTGACGAACCACGTCTGGAACTCACTGTCCGTCATCGCGCCCAAATCCTGCGCCTTGCTCACGTCCAGCGCGTCCTTCGCGTCGCAGGTGCGGGTTTCCGCCGTGATGGTCACAACGTCCAGACCCATGAAGCGCACCAGCACATCCACCTTGCGGACGCCCTGTTCGCCGTCCATCGTCGTAGCGGTCGTCACCACAACGCCGAAGCCCTGCTCGACACCGTCCACCGTTTCCTTGATTTCCACATCAACAACGCTGCTGTCCGTGCCGACGCCCTTGCCGCTGACGTTGATTTCAACGGTGTCTTCGCCAGCATAGGCGGTCAGGTTCGCCGTGAAGTTCTCCAAGTCGCCTGCGAAGGTCAGCGTCGCCGCGGTATCTTCCGCGCTCTTGATGGTCACAAGCCACGTCGCCACGCCGTCCGCCGTGTTGCGGGTCGCAGTGAAGGACATCGGCAGGGGTTCTTCGCCGCCGTTGTTGATCTTCACCGAAGCCGTCATGCGAACCAGCTCGCCTGCTTCAGTCATCCAGTATTCATAAACGATGTCATCCGCATAGAGATCTGCTTCATCAAGCTCTTTCAGCAGGTCGTCCCAGCTCGTGTCAGCTGCGGAAAAAAACGCATCCATGTAGGCGCCGATGCTCGGAACGCTGTGGATCATTTCCAGCAGGGCTTTCGTCATCTCGGCCAGCTTTTCCGGCGGAACGGTGACTTTGACGTAGTTCTTCGCCGCGTCGCAGTCGCCGGGCTGCTCGGTCACTTCTGCCATTTCTGCACCGGACAGTATTTCGTTCATCATGGTCATGAACGCCGTGGTGTCCGCCTGCGTCAGTTCTTCCATGAGCTGCTCTTCCGTCATGCTGCTCAGATTCGCCGATGCTTCCATCAGGGCAGTGTATTCCGCATTGCCGCTCAGCTGTTCCTTCGATTCTTCAATCGCCTTGTCGATCTCCTCGTCGCTCTGACCGGACATCTTCATCGTCGCGCGGAGGGCTTTTTCCTTGATGGCTTCCACGTCCTTGCTGTTCACAGCAATCACGCCGCCCAGCAGCGCGCTGGACACATACATCAGCTGGTTTTCTTCCGCAGCAGTCGTCAGCGATGCCATACCCAGCACGCTCTTGCCGCTCAGGTTGAGGTCAAAGCCAGCTTCGTCGCCCTGCTGATAGCCGGTCAGGGACAGCGCCGCCAGCAGGTCGTTGATGGCAGCCATCGCGGTGTCATCCCCGCCCAGCGCCGCCACGAGGTCAGCGTTCAGGTCGTGGATAGTGATGGTGGTTTCCTGACGCGCGGCATTGTCCCACACGCTGTTTTCCGCCATCGAGGTCAGGGGCATCGCCAGCATCATGATGCTGAGCAGTACCGCAAGCAATTTCTTCATGGGGTTTTCCTCCTTGTTGTTTGGTTTCCCTTTTTCTTTATAGCGAACACTGCGGGGCAGTGATGCTTTCGGTTGATGTTAGTCGGCGTTATCCAAAATGATGGTGCTGCTCGGCAGCGTCGTCGTACCGTCCATGAGCTGCCGCACGCTGTTCGGCAGATTCATCAGGATGCGCGGCAGAATCTGCGAAATGCTCGTCGCCAAGGTCAGCATGTAGGCGTTGAAGCGCGCACTGCTGATTTCGCCCAAGTCCAGCACGTCGCCGTCGGACAGCAGGGGGCGCGGTTTGCACGAAAAGGTCGTCGTGTAGATGGTCAAGCCGACTTCACCGCCAGACAAGAGCCGAATTCTCGACTCCCGATATACACTGCTGCTCGAACCAGACGTAAACACGCCGAATTGTATGCCGCTGTCCGTCCCGTTCGCTTCGGAGGTCGTGCGCACTTCTACATCGACCCTCCCGCCCCTGCGGTTCGGCTCAACCGTCAGCGAAATCGTCGTCTGCGTCTGGTCATCCGGCATAAGCACCAGTTCGGCATTCTTTTCACCGATGGTGAGGCGTCCCGTCGTGCTGTTCTCTTCCTTTTCCAGCGTCCAGTCGTACTGCAAGCCGTCCGCCAGCGTGTTCCGGTTCAGCGTGAACGTGACGGGCTTCAGGATTCCCTCGGTCGGCTCCACCTCGGATATTCTTTCCGCCCAGTCCGGGAGCGCGGAATAGTTCACAATCAGCTTGACAAGCTGCCCTTGCGCATCCGTGTACAGCGTCACCTGCGCGTCGCTGTACAGCATTGTCTGCTGACGCACCTGCGCCGCCCAGTCGATTTCCTGCGGCACATACTCTTCCGTCGTCGTCTGCGACATGAACTGCATCAGATTGTCATAATCCGCCGCCAAATCCGCGAAGTTCTGGACGACAGGCACTTGCATCGCCGTTTCCAGCAGAATCGCCAGCCGATTGACCAGCTGTTCGTTCGTCAGCGTGAACGTACACACCTGTATCACCGGGTCACAGCCTTCGAGCTGCTCCGTCACAGGGTCAATCGTCATGGACGGCTGATATTCCGCCAAGCGGCGCTGCATCTCCGTAAAGTCAATCGCCACAAGGCTATTCAGCACTTCTTCCGCCTGCACGTTTTCCGTGAAGAGGGGATTTTTGAGTACCTTCGCCGTCATTGCGCCCATCTGTCCCACCTGCGCAATCTGCTCCGCGTAGTACCCAGAGGATACCGTCTCGTTGATGACTTCCGCCGTAAGACCGCGCTGGCTGAGCTGCTGGCGGTACACCAGCTCCCCGAAATGCTGCATGTCCTCGTCGAGGTTCAGATACAGCGTCTCGCCCAGCAGGTCACTGCTGACATAGACATCCGCGCCGCTGAACTGCACGGCATAATCGACAATAGGCTGGTCGTTCAGCGTCACCTCATAGGCGGCTGACGTTGTCCCCTGCTGATAGACTATCACCCGCAGGGCATCCAGAAAGTCATTTACGGCTTTTTCCTCCGCTTCGTCGATGTCCGCCCCCAGCACCTTCGCATTGAAGTCTTTCAGGAAAATGACTGTCCTTGTCGCGCCGGGCGCACTTTCCTCCGCAAAACCACACATCGGCACCAGCATCGCCAGCGTCAGCAGAATCGCAAGCAGCTTCTTCATTCGTCAGCCTCCTTGACATTCGGTTGTGCGCTTTTCAGCATTCCATTACCATTATATCAAAAAAAACACCTGTTGCAAGCGAATATGCGCAAGTTTTACAATTCCGTGCCCCAAAGATGCAAATTTGCGCCTGAAAGCGCAGCTTCGCGGAAAAATGCTTGATGCCGTCATGCAAAATTTCTGTGAATGGCGCAAAAGCCCGCTTTCCCCTCTTGTGAAGCGCGAAAAAATATGCTACAATAGATAGAGTATTCCGGATTACTGAAAGGAGCTAATTCGCATGGAATTTCTGACCAAGCTTTTGGGCATCGCCACCGCCGTTGCGGAAACCACCACCACCACCGGTGCTGCCGACCCTGCCGCCGTCACCACGGATTCGGCCGCTGGCGGCATTGTCGGTATTCTCTTCAGCCTTCTGCCGCTGCTGCTGGTTTTCGTCCTGATGTACTTCATGATGATTCGCCCGGAGAAGAAGCGCCGCAAGAAGGAGCAGGACATGCTCGCGTCCCTGAAGAAGGGCGACCGCGTGTGCACCATCGGCGGCATCTACGCCACCATCGAGAGCATCAAGGACGACACCATCACCCTGAGCGTCGGCAAGGGCGACCAGACGATGGTTGTTGCGCGCTGGGCGATTCGCTCGGTGGAAGATGTGACCATCGAGAACGAGACCGAATCCTTGAACTAATCGCAAAATTCCCGGCTTCGTGCCGGGTTTTTTTGTGCCCGATTTTTCCGCCGCGCATATGCTGGGAGTGAACAGCTCACACGATGGGAGGAATCGCCATGAATCAGCGTCCGAATTGCTGCCGTCCCATGCCGCCGCAAGCGCCTTGCCCGTCCAGACCGCCTTGCCCGCCGAACCCCGCTTGCCCGTCTTATCCGCCGACGCAGAAGGGCGTTTTATTGCCGCGAATCCTCGCCAGCGGGCGGGAGTGGCAGCGCCGCGCGTGTGTGGCGCTGTACGTCGGCGGTTTGCCGGAGGATGCAAACGGGCGACTGCAGCTCGTCGGCGTTACGGCGTGCGGTGACGCGGATTGGGAGATTGCGCCGTACCAAGAACCGCGCCCGTGCGGCTGCCGCGGATGCCGACCATCTCGACCCGCGCCGTGCCTTCTGCGGGTGAATATTCCGGTTGTTTGCCAAGTGCAGGCGGAGTGCGGGCAGGTTTTGCGCGGCGAAAGTGTGCTGACAACGGATGTTGCGCTGCCGATTCGCTGTGTGCAGGCGGAATGCTGGCGCAACCAGATGATGGTGCTTCCGTGTGTTCGGCTGATTGACGGCGGCGCGCCTGTGTGTGCGGATGACTGCCGTCCCCCTGTGTTTGATTGCACGATTGAGCTGCTCGTCGAAGCCTACATGACACGATGGGAAGCGTGCGGCACCCCTGCGCCGACTTGTCCGGATTTGCCGCTATTCCCCCCGCCGCCGTTCGGGTGACAAGGGCGTTGAAAGACCCAAGGGGCTTTGCCCCTTGCCCCCAGCAGGGACGCTGTCCCTGCACCCTGCAAGGGAGAA
>OBAI01001880.1_pt1 | contig 14543 bp, 11 predicted proteins | sample 1517461 | NCBI WGS metagenome assembly OBAI01 (sample SAMN04571696, study PRJEB22368) | human gut metagenome | biome: human gut; material: stool | host: Homo sapiens | place: Luxembourg | collected 2012-06-29
ACCCCCACTCGGCGTTTTGCAGCCGTTTCGTTTATTTGCTTACGGCGTCAAACCTATGGCGTCAGCTCTGCACGTAGCTGCCCTTCGGGGACTTCCAACCGCAGTTCATCATCTCGCTGTTGAACACCATCGCACCGTCGCCATGGGCGGGGACGACGATCATGCCACCGTCGCCGTGGTGACGGGCCACACCGTCCAGCGCGGCCTTCGCAGCCTCGACCGGATCTTCCTTGGCATACAGCACGCGGTCGGAAACCTGGTGCGCGGCGACTTCCTTGACGAACGCCTCACCGATGCCGGTGCAGGAGATCGCAACGGAATCGTTATTGGCGTAAGTGCCGCAACCCGGCAGTGGCGAATCGCCAACACGGCCCGGCATCTGGTTGGTGATGCCGCCAGTGGAGGTGCCGGCTGCGATATTGCCGGACGCGTCACGTGCGACGGCGCCGATGGTGCCATGCTTCTCCCATTCGTCGCCATTGGACTGCGCCTCACGCAGGGATTCCTGACGGGCCGGGGTGATGAAGTACTCGCTGTCGCACAGTTCGATGCCCCACTCCTTGAGCAGGTTATCGCCCGGCTTAGCGAACATGACGTGCTTGGTCTTCTCCTTGATGGCGCGCGCCACATTGATCGGGTTCTTGGACGTGGTCAGACCGCATGCGGAGCCGACTTCGCCGTCAACGCCGGTCATCAGGCAGGAATCCATGGACACGATGCCTTCGCTCGTCAACGCGGCACCACGGCCAGCATTGAATTCGGGAGCATCCTCCATGACACGAATGGCCGCGCAGACGGCATCCTCGGCCGGAGCGCCCTGTTCCAGCAGCGCATAGCCGGCTTCAAGGGCCCTGTTCAGATCCTGCTCCACCTGGGCGCGACGTTCCGGCGTGTCCTTCTTGCCGCGATTGCCAGCGCCTGCGTGGATCACCAGAAGGATTCCATCCGGATCAGCCTGGGCAACCCGGACCGTCGACTGCGGCAATGCTGCTTCGTTTGTTGACATCTTCTCTCCTTCGGATATCTCGCTTATGTTTGACATTCGCAGATATCTTACGCCGGTTGCGGCAACGAAGCGCCCGACATGCGCAAAAGCGATGCCGTCGCGCCGTTACGCAATCAAAAACATATCGAAGCGCGACTGCGTCCTTTCTTACGTTTCATACTTTTGCAAATCGCAATCTCGTATTTCATGGTGCTCCTCCGTTGGTAGTGCCAGTATGTGTCAAGCGCATCGTTCCCCGGACAAAATCACGTTCTTAAGCAAAGCCACGCTTGTAAATCGGAAACACAAGTCGTTGTGGCCCCTACGGATTCATGTATATCGAAATGGCTGAAATTATTATCCATCGCAAAAACTCTCGCAAGCAACACCTATCGAGATAAATGTAGCTTATTTTAACGTTAGCTACACTTATGCGGATAAGTGTAGCTAACGCACATGCGATGCGACTGATAGATTGACAATAAATGGAAACAACAAGCCATTTCGCCCAGCTCTATATGCTATCGAAACGAATTGCGTTTGAAATCGTTGTTCTCCCATATGAGTAGACCGATGGTCGCTGGGACTATCTCACCATCTGCCGCTTTTATCTCAGACACGTCGACTAGGCGGACCTATCACAGCAAGCCGGCATGGTAGACAACCGCATGGAAAGGATGGACATCATTGTGAAAGCACGGGCATCCCTTGGATGTCGGAGTCCACTACCGTTTTGAGGATGTCGCGAATCAGGTCCATGTCACGGCGTATCGGATCTCTTTTCGATTAGACCGGCATATTCTTCTTTGTCTTCGTCGTCGAGCAGCGCATAGGCGTCAAGCAAGACGTCTTGGGGGACGGCGATGTTATTTTCGAGGATGTCTGCTATTAGCCAGCTCAGCGAGTAGTATGGTTCTCCTGCATTAAAGCCATCATCGAGGGATTGGACTTGGCCATCGGGAAGAGAATCGCAATAGGGTCTCAACTGTCGGTAGGCTGCCGCCACTTGCCGATCAGGGGCCATAACCTTTCCCTTTCCTGTGTGGTGGTCAGATGGCCGGTGTAAATGCGAAAACGTTTCTCTTTGCCGTGTCTTTTCTGCAACCATATGCGGATTAGTTCTTCTTCCACGATTCTATAGCGAGTTTGCCTATTCTCATCAGCCCGTTTGATGTAATCCGGATCGGCCACCCCTAAATAAAACGCCCATTTCGCTTTCATTTCATCCCAATCGTCTAGGAAATGTATATTCCCTTCGACGCGAATATCAATCCCATATCTTTCGAAAATATGATTCCGAGCCTTGAAATAGGCATAGCCGCGAGTGGTCTAGGTCATTGATCTGACAGGCTTCTGAAACAAGCGATAGCATTGTATCCGTCCGGTAGATGTGGTCTAGGTCATTGATCTGACAGGCTTCTGAAACGCTAACCGTCTCGCCGCGATTGCTCTTAAAGTGGTCTAGGTCATTGATCTGACAGGCTTCTGAAACAGCAATGTGGCGCGTGGCGGTGCGGTGCAGGTGGTCTAGGTCATTGATCTGACAGGCTTCTGAAACAAAAGAATAGCGGCCGTCTGCTGGCTCATCGGTGGTCTAGGTCATTGATCTGACAGGCTTCTGAAACTCTCTCGGCATTGCTGGGGGAGGGGCTTTCGTGGTCTAGGTCATTGATCTGACAGGCTTCTGAAACCTCTTTTATCTTGCTGCATGGTCATGGTATGTGGTCTAGGTCATTGATCTGACAGGCTTCTGAAACTGGGTGAAGAACTTCGTGGAGATGGCGAAGGTGGTCTAGGTCATTGATCTGACAGGCTTCTGAAACAAGACCACACCCCTCAACATCGCATGGCCGGTGGTCTAGGTCATTGATCTGACAGGCTTCTGAAACTTTGCGCAAAACGAGCAATTGCAGACAATCGTGGTCTAGGTCATTGATCTGACAGGCTTCTGAAACTTATTATTCTTGAGCAATGCAATAAGTTCTGTGGTCTAGGTCATTGATCTGACAGGCTTCTGAAACATGTGGGACCGCTGCTACGGCATGTGCAACGTGGTCTAGGTCATTGATCTGACAGGCTTCTGAAACTCCTCCGCCTCCATGTTCCGCGAGTACTGGGTGGTCTAGGTCATTGATCTGACAGACTTCTGTCGAACAGACATGTTTTTCCGCCGTGGTCTAGGTCATTGATCTGACAGGCTTCTGAAACTACCATGGTCACCACAGTCATGATCGGACGGTGGTCTAGGTCATTGATCTGACAGGCTTCTGAAACAGGAGACACCAATGAGCGACAGAGTGAAAGGTGGTCTAGGTCATTGATCTGACAGGCTTCTGAAACGATAAATCAGACTCGGATTAGACAAACCGTTGTGGTCTAGGTCATTGATCTGACAGGCTTCTGAAACCGAGGCGCAGCTGCTCGCCGCCGGCGCCGCGTGGTCTAGGTCATTGATCTGACAGGCTTCTGAAACTCTGATTGGTAACGAAGGACACGATATCAAGTGGTCTAGGTCATTGATCTGACGGGCTTCTGAAACTGGCACGGTTACGGCTGACTTCATCGAGCGGTGGTCTAGGTCATTGATCTGACAGGCTTCTGAAACCGAGTCGAAGAAGGCTAGGGACGAGTGGTCGTGGTCTAGGTCATTGATCTGACAGGCTTCTGAAACACCGCCCACAACGGCACGTTGGTCATCCAAGTGGTCTAGGTCATTGATCTGACAGGCTTCTGAAACTTTGCAAACGCCATTCTCTTCTGGACTGGCGTGGTCTAGGTCATTGATCTGACAGGCTTCTGAAACCACGTCCGGTTTGACAACCTCGATTTTCTGGTGGTCTAGGTCATTGATCTGACAGGCTTCTGAAACTGTGTCAGCGCTCTTCTGGCAATGCGACGGGTGGTCTAGGTCATTGATCTGACAGGCTTCTGAAACAACCCCGCACAGCGCATGAGTTTCGACTTGGTGGTCTAGGTCATTGATCTGACAGGCTTCTGAAACTTTCAGCGGCAAGATCTTTCTGCAAGATGTGTGGTCTAGGTCATTGATCTGACAGGCTTCTGAAACTAACCTGCATCGACCCAGCGCCACCGGTGTGTGGTCTAGGTCATTGATCTGACAGGCTTCTGAAACGTGCAGTGGGTGAGCCAGACTGTTACATCAGTGGTCTAGGTCATTGATCTGACAGGCTTCTGAAACTATTGCCGGAACCGGTGTCATACATTGTTCGTGGTCTAGGTCATTGATCTGACAGGCTTCTGAAACAGTAGGCCTTGTGGGCGACGGTCGTGACGGGTGGTCTAGGTCATTGATCTGACAGGCTTCTGAAACCCGCGTCCTCGTTTTTGCATCGGTTGAGCAGTGGTCTAGGTCATTGATCTGACAGGCTTCTGAAACCGATAGCCTTGGAGCTTCCTGAACAGTTCATGAGAACTGAACATAATCTCCATCAACATAATGGCTTCTTCCTTCTGTCAGGGTAACCCTTTTGTTGCAGCATTCCAGGTCAAGAAGCTGCATACCATTTTTTAATAGGTCTCTATGTAAATAAATCAATTGGTCGTTATTACAATATTGAGTTGTATGAAGCGTCACAAGCATCCTGTTCTCAGCAAGAGCACCGGCAGTATCAACCACCATCTGAATTTTATCAAATAGGGAACCCACAGAGCTCACATCAACACGTAATTTTGCCATTGAAATCGCAGTTTTCAAATCCAGCGAAGAAGAAATTTCCAGAGGCAAATCATCATCCCATATTTCATCTTGAATAAGCGTTTTTAACTCTACCTGCAACTCAAGCACTCTAGTTAATTTATCAACATCAAATTCATCTATTATTTTCTTAATTGCCGCTTTTTGGAATAGTGCATTGTAGTCAACAATATCAGCGCAATCCCCAACATATAATATTGATTTTGTTAAGACCGCGGTCTTACTTCCATCTCCCAGAACCACGTCATCACCAAACCCCTGTAGGCCCTCCACAAATTTAAACAAAAGTTCTGGCGACGATAATCCCAATACATTCAGCCCTAATTCAAGAGGCATCACATCGAGCGGATACATGACAATGCTATCAATCATATAATCACTGTCCGTTCATCCGAATTTCTTACATCCTCAATTCGATTTCCTAAAAGAAATTTGATTGAAGCATATTGCTTTTCCGTAATAATCAGTGACTGCACCAAACCTTCTTCAGGAACAAAACTCGCCACACGGCCTTCAAGAAAACCAGCCGATTCACGAGTGGTAGCGATTCTAGAATATACTGATTCTTGAACCATAATGAAACCTTCTCGCAACAGATTCTTTCGAAAAGTTGCGTATGCCTTACGCTCTGCTACTGTTTTCACAGGCAAATCAAAGAATATCAAAACCCTCATAACCCTATACCTCATCAATAAACCCCAATTCTGGCAATCTGTCATCTCCTGATAGGTAATGGAATGCATCGCGAACAAAAATATTGATCAATTGCGTCAAACTAGTTCCAAATTCAGGCAAATCAGTGCGCAACAGCCGTATAAGCTCATTCTTCACTTCTGAGTTCAGAGTTTGTTCCCTTAGCTCAAACACTTTTGCATCAACAAATGGCCGAAAAGGCTCCATAAGGTCACAAGCAAGATTAAAAGGATTCTTCTCGCTATCATGATGGATGCCGAATTCAGTTAAATAGCCAAATTCTGCTATCTTTCGAGCGACTTCAGACATCACTAACGAATAGCCGTAATTTAACAATCCATTCGTTTCATTACTATCATCTGAGCGAACAAATTCATAGGTAAACAGTCTTGGAAAATACATATGAGCCGCGACCGCTTCACGGTTATCCGAATCTCCCGGCTGAACAGACGTGATTAATGTTTTCATCTTTTCTATATCAGGGAAAGCGCACTTTTCCTTTAATACGAAAATCTGATGAGCTATCTTTTCTTGCACGATTCGTTGCCATAATATGTTCTTTCGTTCTTCCGCCCAACCCATTTGTTGCACAATGCATACTCGTCTAGAGGATTCAGTTTCGTATGGGTTTGTTTCACCAATTGGGAGATGTTTATCATTGCAAAACACCACTTTGATATCCCGCTCAAGAAGAGATGCCATAGCGCTTGTGGTGATTACAGCTTGCGTTGTAGCAAACAGCACCATTCCAATATCATCGATTGGAATCTGAACAGTATCATCATCCGTTTGCACAACAAGCAAGTTCATCTTCATCGAAACTTTGCAATGTTGCGTCACTACAATATTCCGCCACGCCATACTCACTCCATCGTGGTTGTGGTATTCTGTTAAAGGATTGTTTGGTCGCAATCCGATTGTCTAGGTCGTTGACCTGACAGGCATATATTGAAATAAAGCAAGGTTTTTATAACCGAGCTTCAGAAGGATTAATGCCTTGCCTTATGGCTTTGGGCTTCCGGCAATGCCGGAAGCCCTTTTCATTTATTCAGCCTTTTTCAGTTCTGCAATAGTAATTTTCGTTTCAAATAGTCCAGACGGAGATTGAAAAACAAATTCGTCATCATCGGAGAAAGATACACTTCTAACACGTTTCCACTCGCTGGGGAGGCCAACCAACGAAAGGTTTGCACGACCAGGATCAGCATGAAGCGCGACAACAATCATCCCTAAAACATCCAACTGCTTGTCCAAATCAAGCTTCTCAAATTTAGTCCGCGCCTTAGCTAGCGTACTTTCTTCAACCCTGTGAAGCGGATAATGTTTATTTACCGCGTCGAATAATGCATCCCAAATTTGCATTATGTCTATTGAGCTTTTAGAAGTCCCACACTTCAGATAATCATCCAAGGCATTATATACATCACAATCCAGCCACAACTGTCGAGCATTATTCAATTCAGTAGCAGACTTTATTGTCATGCATGCCCCTTTATAGTGAATAAGCTGCATTGACGGAATATGTCGAAGCAAAATTTTCGCTTTGGCATATTCAGGCTTTTTTGCCACCAGTACTTTCTTCAATGCTTCATCCGAAGGGCAATCTCCCAACATCGAGTACTCCTGCATCGTGATGTTCACAAGACGTACTTTTCCCTTTAATTCGACAAGAATCGAATAAACCACCTTTGCGCTGGAGAAACCACCATACAAAGACGTATCGGCTTTATTTTTATCGAAAGCAATACCGTCATGCCCTTCTTTAACCGCAGCTCCATATCGCGTTTCGTTATATAGAGCGCCAAAACTATCCCCCACCTTCTGAGTGACAAGCATCTTACGATAATTCATCACTCTTCGGAGATAATCTTTATCAGCCTCACTCCACGCAATCTCACCAGTCTTAGGATTGATACGCTTATTTTCATCCGCCGAAGCCATAGAGCCGACAATAAAACCGAAGGCTTTACCGTGTTTACGGTCCCCCGCCTTCAATTTCTCACGATATCCTCTCAGGTAGTCCTGAAGATAGATATTATATGCATTCGCCGCTCCATCAGAAACTGCACCATTATCAAAGAAACCTCTGTTAACAGCAAACTGCCCAGCTACACCAAGACATAATGCATCCTGAGCATGGTGATAATCATTAATATCACGATTCTTATGTTCAAACCCGAGATATTGGCGCATCTCCTTGGTCAATTCGGAATTAAGTCCAATCACAGCAGAGCTATTTCCATACCTCCGCCGCATCAAAGTCGCCACATTCTTCATAATCTGACGAGTCTCTACCAGCGATCGCTCGACAAAACGCTCTTTCTCATGTCTACCGAAATCATTTTGTCGTACCAAACGTTCAAATTTAGTCTGGGAAATCAACCTATTATCCAACAGTTCCTGCCAAAAGCCTCTTCTTGCTTCTACTAGTTCCGGCAAATATGCAAAAGAGTCTGTTTTACGCGCATTGGCCGCACGGGACACAAGTACTCGATTGTCCAGGGAATCATTCTGCGTTACAGCTTGGGGAATAATATGATCGATATCGTAATCAGACGATAGCCTGTCGATATCCAGCTCTTCGCCCGTATACATATCCTTACCAAGCTGTGTGTAGTACAAGAACCAACGATCATCCTGAAGTCCTTTATCGTCGCTTGCCTCCAAGCGATCATAAATGTCACTGAATTCCTTTCTCAATCCAGCATTCTTGTACAACTCCAGCAAGCGATTCTTTCGAGAAGTGGTTCGCACGCTTGCCTGAATATCTCCGGCCAATTCTAGGAATATTCTCGATGGCTTCTTTCCAACGGCCTTAGAGATATCATCAATGAGTCGAACGGATTGGATGATTCCTCGTTTCACTTTCGGAGATACGTGAAGCTCGTCAACCATTGACTCCAACGATTGCTTTTTATCCGCTCCAAGATTCTGCTCATCAATCCATTCAGGAAAACCATAATTTTTATCAGTAATAATTTCCATAAAATTACGATCTTCAAAACGCATAATCTCAATGATGCTATGCTTCTGAGGGGCAAAATCATCACCAATCTTGCATTCGCCGACCTTGGTCGTAAGCAACTTCCTTGAAAGCTTGCCCCATCCCGTGTAGTGAGTCCTTGCCAACAATTCGCAATCACTATCGGACAGTCCATCAAGCATGCGCAACTGATGCAGTAAAGTCTCTTTATCCTCAAACACAGTCTGGAGCTCGATTATCTGCTCCATAAGCTCTGAATCTTTATTCACCCGTTCTGCGCCGAAAATACGGCACAGTTTTCCATATGATGACATAGAGCTCATAAACTTTGACTCGCTCGCCAAACCAGACAGCTCATAGGTACGGCCATACTCTTTGCGGAGCAGATTTTCCGCAGCCTTTTTGGTGACTACACCGCCTTTCATAAACAAGTTACGAATCAGCAGCGTCTTTTCTTCTCGACCAAGTCGTTGACGACGACGGTTTTCCCATCGGTTGCCCGAACGAACCGATAAACGGACATTATTTAGTTCGTTAAGAACTTCATACTCCTGATACAACATGGAGTTCTTCGGCAAGGTCGCCTCACCTAGCAGATAGCTATCTGTATCCACGAGCCGTTCAATGAAACGCCTACCCGACTCATCCTTGTCAACCATCTTATCGAAATTCCAAGGAGTGATTTCTCCAGATTTTTTACGCTTCATCCAATGGTTTTCGCCATTATCTGAAGGCTGCATTCCTTCCCGTTCCACCAATGGACCCACAAAATAAGGCACACGGAAAGTCAGCAAGCCTTCTATTTTATTGACTTGTTCACCGTTCTTTTCAAACGTATCCAAAAGGAACGGATAATATTTTCCTTGCTTTTCAAGAATTCTCCTAAGCTCATTTCGATGAAGCTGATACGGAATCACACCATTATCAGAGTCTCTTTGAACTGGGAAAAGCCGATCTTCATCAATTGCGTGCTTTAAATCCAATTTTTTGGATTCAGACAAATTAGAAGCCTCAATTAACTTCGAAAAATATTTATTTGCGTTCTGTCTTGTTTTTTCATACGTAGAAGTACCCCTGATGCTCCGACGTCGACCGTCAACCATTGTCCAGCCAACCAACTCACCATAATGCTTGTTGATTTCATCGGCATTGTCTTCCGTACGGAGCTCTTTTTTAATAAGATCCCAATTTCTTTGGTGTCGTGTGTAACTCGCACACATCGATTCAGAAACACTTTTTGCGTTACCAAGCAGTTGTTTCAGAGCGATAGCGCTATATTGTTTCTGCATTTTATCGAGTAACTCGCATTGTTCATCATCAAGCAAGCCCGAATCTACGACCTGAGCACGAACTTCCTCGTAATCAGATTTATTGAAATAAATACCAAGCGCTTTCTTTTCATCGCTGGTACGTTCTTCAGATGGGAAAATCTTCGCTAAATCAAGTTTATTTCCCTCTAGACCAGCAAAAATAGCCTTAATGACATTGATTTGTTCTTTTGGCAGTTCACACGACTCACAAATAACAGCAAGCGCATTTTCAACACGCATACTGCGAGAACCCTTTGTCGTGCACAACGTATCAGCAAGACGCTTTTTGTCGATTCCTGCCGTCCATGATCCATCCAGCTGCTCATCAAATACACACAGAATGATTTCACCGATAAGATTTAAAAGATTCTTTGAGTCGAATACACTCGAAGAATCCAAATCACCTTCAACAAGGAAATTACCTCGGTACTTCAACAGGTGATGGACAGCGAAATACACTTCTCGAATATCATGTTGCTTGTCATCTTCCATCAAAGTTTTGCGCAGATGATAAATTGTCGGATATTGTTTATAGAAACGTTTATCCTGATTCTTCGAATCGAATAAGACACCGCCATACCAATAATCCGCATTGTTCTCATCAGCAGGATGAACCCAGGAGTACTTCCTCCGCGCAAGGAATGACGGATCCACCTCTGCCAGGGGAGCATCAAAAATAGCATCAAGCATATGCAAACGCCAACGTCTACGAGAGTAGCGCCTACGAGTAGTACGAGCCATACGACGAGCTTCAGCAGTCTGCGCAGGCTCGAATAGCCTTACACCAATTAACTCACGCCCTTTAGCTCTCATCAACCGATAATCAGGAGTAAACGCGGCCCATCCAACGGAAGCATTACCGATATCCAAAGAAATTGCATAATTCGGAACTATTTTTTTGCGGCTCATAAGACCCCCGTTGGCTTAAAAACAATTAGCTATAGATTACACCTGATAACCCCTTTATCCGCATGGGACACGCTCGGCAATAACCCAAAATCTTTTTTTAAATTCAGACTAACCAAGATGAAAAAGCCGGGAACGGATGCGACGTTTAAATTACGACGAACCCAACTCCCGGCATCGCGACTGCTTCTCAAAGATGTGTGCTTGACTCACATGGATGGTACTGAGAACCATTCGCTTGCGATCTGTTTCCGCCGCGCATCCAACGCAACTCGACGCAGGCATGCGGCAGACACAAATCAAGTCTGTATCAATCTTCCAGCCGGCACAGAAGCCAGCCGAAAAGCCACAAACTACTTTAGTCACACGATTGAATAATCACAAATCGGTCACAAAAACCATGAAGCGGTATACACATCCGCATTATGTCATCCAAAGCTGCCATAATCACATACTCCTTACTTATAGGCGATGAATCGACTCTGATAATTACAAAAGTCAGTTGTTGCTATTATTTTTTTGAGAAATCTCTTGCGCTTTATGCTTAGATGATATGGCCTGATTTTTGTTCCGCCCTTATAGTGGGGCGGCTTGCGCCGCTTGGTTTGCATAATACTCGGTTTCGGTCCGTTCCGGTGTCCCGTAGCCCAAGGACCGGCGCAGACGCTTCGAGTTCCACCACGAGACCCACCGGAACGTCGCCAATTCCAGGTCCCTCAAATCCCGGAAGGGCTTGCGTCGCCAGACGAGCCCGGTCTTGTACGCGCCGTCGGCGCTCTCGGCCATGGCGTTGTCGTACGAGTCGCCGACCGTGCCGGCCGAGGGAAGCATGCCGAACTCCCCGACCCTGGTGGTGCACACGAGGCCGATGTACCGCGCGCCATGGTCGGAATGGTGCACGAGACCGTCCGTGCCGCCATGCGAGGCGGCCCATGACATCGCCTGTTCCAGCGCCTGCAGCGGCAGCTCCCCGGTGTCCATGGTGGTGGTGCACGCCCATCCGACGATCCTGCGGGCGAACACGTCGGCGGCGAACGCCGTGTAGCCGAACGAGCCGTTGGCCATGCGCACGTAGGTGATGTCGGCCACGTGCAGCCGGTTCGGCGCCTCCGCCTCGAACCCGCGTTCCACGAGGTCGGGCCCGCCGCCCGCGCCCTTCGCCTGTTTGGTGGTGACGGGCGTCCTGCCGCGGCGCACGCCGCGGATTCCCGATTCCCGCATGACGTTCATCACCTGGTCGCGGCCGATCTCGGCCGGATCCCAGCCCCGCGCCAACAACTGGGCGCGCGTCTTGCGGTACCCGTACACGGCCATGAAGAAATCGGCATGGATCTCGAGGATGTCGCGGGCCAGCGCCTCGTGCCTGGCGGCCATGCGGCTGACGGGCCTGGATCTGAACATGCGGTAGCCGCGCGGCGTGATGAACCCGCAGTCCAGCGAAGCGGCCAGCACCCTGCAGATCGGCCCGCCCCTGAAACGGTCCTTGAATTCGTCGATGTAAGCGACCATCAACGCCGTGTCGGGTCGAGCCGTGCCGCGAAAAAAGCCGACGCCGTCGTCAATATCTCGTTCGCCCGCCTCAATCGCGCGACCTCGGCCCGCAAACTCCTCAACTCCGCCATCGCGTCTTCGGCCGACTGCTTGGTCTCCGCCGCGACCGTGGCGTCCGTCTTGTCGCGCCGACGGCGCAGCGTCTCCGGCGCGACCCCCAGATCCTTGGCGACCTGTTCGATCACCTTGGTCTCCGACGAATACGAGCCGCGCGACTCGGTCAACAGCCTGACGGCCTTCGCCTTGAACTCCGGCGTGTATCTCGTTCCTTTTGCCATGGTTCCATCATCTCCCATCGAGTTAGGGGAAATGCGGAACAAAAATCAGTTCATATCAAGATGCTCTCCGCTGACATGAATATCCCAGAAGAAACATTGGCGAAAGCGCCTTATTATCTTCAAAATCCCCTTCCTTAAACAAAGCCATAACATCGTCGACTTCATTACAGAACCAGGAACCACCGTTTGCCGATTTAAGGTATGGCGTAAGCTGCTTCCACAATGTGCCCCACGTCGTATAGGGCTTCGCCGTGAAATTGCTCATCAATTTGATTGCATTGGTTGGACGGTCCTTGACTCCCTGCTTACGCAAGACGCTTTCCTCGAAATTGTCGGCAAGCGCCAACAACCTTCCATACAGGTAATCACGATCATCTCGATTCGGTTCAAGATACATGGTTATTACATCCTCCTGTCTATGCTGTTTTCTTGTTTCATCGATATAGTGTTTTTTCCATAGGCTGCAAGCGATTTCAAAATCACGACGCCAGACCCTGATATTGTCGTATCCCATAGGCCTGGTGACCTTATGGCATGCGGCATTCAAAATCGACATGGGAAATTGCGCTCCGCCAGAAAACTCCAAAATCCTCATTTGCTAACGAGATTGCATGCTTCCTGGCCAAACTTGGACGTCCTACACCGGCTTATGGAGCAGCATCATGGGACCGGTCGGTGACGCCGAATTCGTCACCAACTATGAAACCTACATGCGCTACGACGGACGAAGCAAGGCCAAGACGGTTCAACAGCTGATAGACAAGAGCAAAGACCTGGCTGACACGAATACTCCTGTCAATCCTGCTCGAATCAAAGGCTACGAGACGAACGTGAAGAGCGCCGGCAAGTTTAAGAGCGACGAAGTCCAATCGATTATCTACGAGAAGATGCCGGCACTCACCAACACTGTCGAACAAACCATGATCAAGAACGGCGTCGATGCTCTCATCTACCCGACCATGAGCTGTGTCGCCAGCGTCCGCCATGACGCCAAGGACAGCACCTACAAGTGCGACAGCGACGACCCATACGCCGCCTCCTATCTGGCTAGCAGCGCGCACCTGCCGGAAATCAGCGTCCCCGCCGGTCGTGACAGTCAGAACATGCCAATCGGACTCTCCTTCACCGGCGCACAAGACAACGAGCGAATACTACTAGGCCTCGCTGCCGCCTATGAGAAGATAAGTCCGTACAAGAACGGCGACGGTCTGGAGCTCGACTGATTTGAAAGAACAAAGTGGGTTTGCCTCACCATTGGAGCAAGCCCACTTTCGTTATTCACATTAATGGGATGAATCAATCAGTTTGACTTCTTCGGCGTGCTCTCCGTAGGTGAGTATCGTTGTCGAGCAACCATTGTCGGTTACGGCAATCGAATTGCCGATGCAGGTCCAACCAGTCCATGCTCCATCAACAACTGGACCGATATTACTAACTGAGAATACATCCACCCCGAATTTTGATGAGAGATGGTGGAAAGGCATCTTCCACTCCTCTCCATATGCTTCTCCTAATCGTTCAGGAGGTACAGCCCATGACGATGGTGCGAGAATCATCTTGGCGCCCATTTTCGCCATGGCTTCGCCAATCATGATCGATTCCATGTGGTTGTCGGCGCATATGTCGATGCCGATTCGACCATACTTAGTATCGAACACGTTGACCGATGTTCCGGAAGTATACATGTCTTCGACATCGGGAACGAGGTTGATTTTCCTATGCTTGCCTAACAGTTCCCCGGTATTTGAGATGAATACCGCGGAGTTATATATATGGTCGCCTTCACGTTCCGTGATTCCGGCGATGATACCGATATCGAAGTCGACCGCCATATCTCTTATTCTCTGATATGTACTCCCCTCTGGGATAGGTTCCGCCTGCTCGGGGGCCGAGTCAGCTGCCCATCCGAGGTCGCAGCATTCTGGGAACAGGGCGACATCGGCGTCCCCGACTAGGGACAGCAGCTCCCTCATATGCCACAGATTCCGGTTGAGCTCGTTGGGTTGCACACGCATTTGCATCATTGCGATGGTGGTCACAGTTAACTCCTCGTTGATCCTAAAAAATTGAGAAGGGTGGCCCGATGCAGTCGAAACATCAGGCCACGTCAACTCCTGAACGA
>OBAI01001893.1_pt1 | contig 14399 bp, 6 predicted proteins | sample 1517461 | NCBI WGS metagenome assembly OBAI01 (sample SAMN04571696, study PRJEB22368) | human gut metagenome | biome: human gut; material: stool | host: Homo sapiens | place: Luxembourg | collected 2012-06-29
TTCAACCCATTCTTCATCCCCAAAATGATAGCTGATATTGCATCGGGACAGATCTCTATCATGTATGGTTTCCACGGTCCTAACTTCACAACAACTTCTGCTTGTGCATCTTCATCAAATGCTATTGCCGATGCATTTAACTATATCCGTTTGGGTAAAGCAAATGTAATTGTGGCAGGTGGTGCGGAAGCTGCAATTTTTGAAGCTGGTTTAGGCGGTTTTAACGCTATGCATGCTTTGTCTACCCGTAATGATGATCCGGAACGTGCATCCCGCCCGTTTAGTGCAAGCCGTGATGGCTTTGTGATGGGTGAAGGCGCAGGCTGTCTGATTTTGGAAGAATTGGAACATGCAAAAGCACGTGGTGCCAAGATTTATGCGGAACTTGCCGGTGTAGGCGCTTCTGCCGACGCTTATCACTTGACAGCTTCTCATCCGGAAGGATTAGGCGCTAAACTGGTTATGTTGAACGCATTGGAAGATGCGGAATTGAAACCGGAAGATATTGATTATATCAATGTACATGGAACTTCAACTCCTGTAGGTGATGTTTCAGAAGTGAAAGCTATCAAGGATGTATTTGGAGATCACGCTTATAAACTGAATATCAGCTCTACTAAGTCTATGACAGGACACTTGTTGGGTGCTGCCGGTGCGGTAGAAGCTATTGCCAGCGTATTGGCTGTGAAGAATGACATTGTTCCGCCCACTATCAACCATGAGGAAGGTGATAATGATGAAAACATTGATTATAACTTGAACTTCACGTTCAACGAAGCTCAGAAACGTACAGTAAACGCTGCATTGAGCAATACCTTCGGTTTTGGTGGACATAATGCATGTGTAATCGTAAAAAAATATGCTGAATAATCGTGTTTAGCAATATAAAGGATAGGATAAGACTTCTTTTTCGTAAGGATAGGGAGTCTTATCTTCGTTTTTATAAGATGCTTGGATTCTATCCCAAAGACATTAGCATCTACGAACAGGCTTTGCTTCACAAATCTTTATCAGTGAAGTCTGAAAAGGGGCGTTTGCTTAATAATGAGCGTTTGGAATTCTTGGGGGATGCTATTCTGGATGCTGTGGTGGCAGATATTGTTTACAAAAGGTTTGAAGGAAAGCGTGAGGGTTTTCTCACGAACACCCGTTCTAAAATAGTGCAGCGTGAAACATTGAATCGTTTGGCTATAGAGATTGGTTTGGATAAGCTGATCAAGTATACGGCCCGCCAGTCTTCTCATAACAGCTATATGTGCGGCAATGCATTCGAAGCATTGGTAGGTGCTATTTATCTAGACAGGGGATATCGTGCCTGTAAATATTTCATGGAGCATCGTATTATTGGGCCTTATATAAATTTGGAGAAGATTTCCCGTAAGGAGGTAAACTTTAAATCCAAGTTGATAGAATGGAGCCAGAAAAATCGTTTTGAGGTTACCTTTGAGCTGATAACCCAATCACACGATCAGGGATATAATCCGACTTTCGAGAGTGAAGTTCTGGTGGAAGGTATTTCGGGAGGAAAAGGAACCGGTTATTCTAAAAAAGAGTCTCAGCAAATGGCTGCGCGTGTGGCTTTGGGAAAAATAAAGAATGATTCCGGCTTTATTGAATGTATTTTTGCGGCTAAGACTGCCCGTGAGTTGCCTCAGGAGGAGGTAACGGTTTCTGATAGTAAGCCTTCAGACAGTGGGGCCGTTACTCCGGATCTTTCTTTGGAGGAGATTAAGAAAACGGATGTGGTCGAGCAGATAATCAGTGAAGCGGAAGAAAAGGCTTTTAAGGAAAACGCTTAGCGGATTTTATCGATATTGTTTATAATTTATTAATTAGCTATTCCGGTGGTTTTGGGTATGTCCGGCAGGAATACATAATACATTGGAATATGCCCGATTACATCAAGAAAATGTAGTCGGGCATATTTCATATACTGACGGGAATTAGATTTCATCAGGCCATGGGCAGGTTTTTCCTGTGGCTTTGAATGTGGGACGTTGTCCTCCTGTTGCTCGCAAATAGTTCCCTAATTCCTTGGAGAGCCGTTTTACGATGCCGGGATGTTGCTTTGCTACATCATTTTTTTCACTGATATCATTTGGTATGTTGAAAAGTTCTTTTTTACCGGTTTCATAATAATAGACCAGTTTCCATTCGTCTTTGCGGATAGAGCAGTCCAGATTGATGCCTGGTCCGTCATTACCCCAGATATTAGGGAAATTCCATACCAGTGCGCGTCCTTTGGACGGGTCTCCTGTACCTTTCAGCAGGGGCATAAAGCTGATACCGTCTATAGGGTTGACTGTCTTATAGTTTGTGATACCCGCCATTTCAAGTATGGTAGGATAAAAATCTTCAATTATAAGATATTTGTCACAACGAGTATCCGGGGTGACTACTCCGGGCCAGCTTACAATCATTGGTTCGCGTATTCCTCCTTCATATAAGGAGCCTTTGCCACTATTGAGAGGAGCGTTTTGAGTGTGAATTTGTCCGTCGCGCCATCCGGGTTCGGCAGCTAGCCCTCCGTTGTCACTCATAAAAATAATAACGGTATTATCTGCTTCATCATTTTTTTCCAACCAGTTCATCAAATCCCCCAGACTTTTATCCATTCCTTCAATTAAGGATGCATATGCGGCTTCTTTGTCACTAAGTCCTTTTTTAATATACTTGGGGAAGAAGCGCATATCTTTGTCAACAGGAACGTGGATGGCATAATGTGCCATATATAGATAAAAAGGTTGATTGTACTTTTTTGCTTTGTCCAATGCTTTGATAGCTTCTTGTGTCAGGGCTTCTGTTGCAAATATACCTGTTCCCCAATAATCTTCCAAGCCGGGGATGGCCATTAGTGAATAGGGCTTTCCATCGCGGGTGTGCCCGTAGTTCTGTTCGCTCAGATAAGTAGCCAGACCACCGGCGGCATGTCCGGCTATATTTACTTCAAACCCCCAATGGGTAGGGTTCTCTCCCGGTGTGTCAATAGAACCGAAATGAGCTTTTCCGCAGTGGATGGTATGATAACCGTTCTGTCTGAGTAACTCAACGAAAGAAGTGCCGACAAAGGTATTGGGCGTTCCTGTTACTTGGCTGACTCCGTTGTAGTTCCAGTCTGGCAATTGTATTGTATTGCTTGGTCTGTCGGTAGCTTTGTTTTTTTCAAGTGTCCAGTTTGTTACACGATGTCGGGTGTTGTTAGCACCCGTTATCAGACTGCAACGGGTAGCGGAACTGATATTGCAGGCGTATGCTTGTGTGAACATCATCCCTTTCTTGGCCAGACGTTCCATATTGGGAGTTTCGTAGGCTTCATTATAATGTGTTTTCTGTGTCCAGAAAGGTAAGGATGTATCTTGCCAACCCATGTCGTCCACCATAAATAAGATGATATTGGGACGTTGTTGGGTTGTTTCTGAAGACATTTTTTCTTTTGCTTGCGTCGAGATTCCTGTTAAGGAAGCGAGAGCGAAAGATACAAGTAGTTTTTTATTCATATCGGCTGGTTTTATAAGTTATTTTTCGATTACAATTTTTTGGGGGGTATCTATGGAAATACTTCTCAGTTCTTGCTTGCCGGAATTTTCTATCCATACTTTTAGTGTACCTGTACATAGTACGTTTAGCACCAAGCGGTTCTCTGTTAAAGAGATAGTTTGGACGGTGGCCGGGGACAGATACTTTTCCTGTATGCCAATGACTGCCCATCCTTTCCGTATGGGGCAGAGATGAAACAGTTTGTCTGTAAATCCGATGAGTTCGAATGTACTGCTGTCTGATAGTTCTTCTGCCTTTTGTGATTCCCAATTATAAAGCAGCACGCGTTCTTCGGGGGTGGCAGACATTTTCTCAAAACTGTTCCGAAGAGAATAATCTTCTTTTTTTATAGTGGCCTGGACTTGCTGATGTCGGGGGGAAGCATTCAGGTTGTAACAGATTAATGTCATTGCTCCGTTGCCTGAGGGAGCTGCTACTCGATACGCTTTTCCACTCCATAATGGATTGGTCAGTATAGATTCCGGCATAGGTACGGCAGGAGCTTCGGGGCGGAACAGTTTGCCTTGTTTGTCAATTAAGGGAAAGATGTTTTCCTTGATAAAGTCCCCGGGGGCGTCCGACAGGTAGACCGGACCTCCGGAAATGGCCTTGGAACGTGCCATCAAAGTGCCGCAAACGGTATCGCAGGAATGAAACATATCATGGTCGGGCCATACGGTTTGTCCTAGTAGCAGGGTATTGGTATAAGACTGGAATAGATGTGATTTTGCCATATCCTCATCATATTTCTTATAGTCTATGCTGACACGGGTGCTGTTACTGTGTGACGTATGGTCAGTATTGATGACGTTCTGTGCCATACAGTTCATTAGTCCCATATTTTGCCGGTGGGTCTCGGCTTCCAGGCTTCGGTTACAGTCGGTTGCCTGGCGGATACTTTCATGCCCTCCCATGTAGAGTGGCAGCGTAAAAGCTTGGTTATCTACTTTCAGAAAATCGAATCCTTGTTCTTTTAAGGTGCTGATGTAGTAGCGATAGAAGGAACGGATGCGGGTGCTGTCCGTTCCTGGCAGAAGGCTGCCGGCGTGTGGGTATAGGGCTTGTCGGACGACTTGTGGAAATCCGTTTTCGGGGGATAATCCCATCCAGTATCCCGAAAGGCTGTACCACAGTCCGATCCATTTGATTTTATTTTCTTTTTTGTATGACATGATTTTTTTCCATCCCGACGGGAAACGTTGTTTATCCGGTATGAAACCGGTCAGTTGCCTGTTCTTGTGGGCGAGATGACCGTCGTCAATCAGTACATACCGGATAGGAATGCCGGATGCCTCTATCGTTTTCATATCGTTTATTACCTTGGATTCGTTTATATCATCATGATAATGTTCCCATGTACACCAACCGAGATAGCGGAAAGCTTCGAAATATTCCTTGGCTGTGCGGCTTTTTAAGTCGGCGGCTTCTGTATTTTTCATCAGCGCTTGATAGGCTTGCCGAATGGTTGAATAAATATCTTTTCCTTGTCGGATGAGTAGAAGAGGGACTTCCGGTTTCAGATAGTCTTTTCCTAAGGTGGATACATATAGGGTGACAGAGCCGTTATCGTTTACTTGCAGCCAGCTTAAACTGTTACGGCCGGCAACAGCTTTGGCAAACAAGTATTCTCCGTTTGTCAGTTCCAGCAGTAATGCATCTCCCAACGTAGATGGGGTTGCATTGGAAGGTATTCCCGGATAGCGGGTGTCGGTTAATTCTTTTAAATCGTTGAACACCCAAGGTAGGAGCCGGTTGGTATTGTTGGGCCATTCAAAATCTACCGGACGGGAGTCTCGGCTGAAGAAAATACCTCGGACGTACCCGGGTAACCGTACCGGACAGGCAATAGTCTGGGTTTGTCCGGGTATGGATTTCTTATAGGATATGGGAGAAGAAATGGAAGTTAAATCAATCGTATCTGTCATTGACAAAGCGTTTGTGTTCTTGAATGACTTTCCTTTTTCATATGTGTAATCTGTTTGCCCGAAGGATTTCGGACAAACAAATACATTGCAAATCAGGATACAAATGAATATTGCTTTATATTCTCTCATGATTTTTTATTTGAGGGTTACGTTATAGGCACTGAAATGTCTGATTTCGGGTAAGGCAACGGATTGGGTTACGGTGAGGCGCAAGGCGGTGGTTTCTACCGGTTCGAAGTGTGCAATGCGTTTGTGTCCCACAGACTCGCCGGAGCACACTGTCTGCCATTTTCCGTTGACTTTCGCTTCTATCTTGTATTGGCGTATTCTTTCGCCTTTGGCAATGTCTTCTTGGATGATGCAGTAGTTGACCGGTTGTTTTTCATTCAGATTCAGCGTAAGCCGTTGCCTCCGGCCTTGGGTTTCCGCCAATGGTGTACCAAAGCGCCGGTTTATTTCTTCTCCCCATTCTTTTAAACGCTGTTCGTCACCTGCCGGCAATAGCCCATCGGGATCGGGGGTCAGCCCGATGATTAACGTAGCGTTGCGGCCCACTGATTTTTCGTACATATCCATCAACGTTGTCAATGGATAGATATTATTCTCGTCATCGGGTTCCCAAAACCATTCGTGGCGGCCGTTGGCACCACGCAGGGGGCTGTCTGCCATAGCTGGTACCCAGTATTTGCCTTCGGGATCACCTTGTTTTAATAATGCTATTTGGTCTTTTTGGCTTTCAATACGTTTATGATGTGAACAGGGGGCCGGAAAAGTGGACCAGCAGGGGTATCCCACTGTGCCGGTTTCTGAACCTCCCCAGCGGAAATCAGCACGGTCTATGTTGTGGTAGAACAGGCAGTTGGGTTGGTATTTATTGACGATGGGTTCCACATCAGGACCGTCACCTCGTGGGTCATCGGCTCCGCCATCAAACCAAATCATATATAAATCTCCATAGCGGGTACAAAGTTCTTCCACCATTTTCTCGCAGAAGCGTTTATACCACGCCTGTCGGTTGGCGGCAAATTCTCCGTCACCGGCTACCTTGAAATTATGGATACCTAGAAGTGAATTCCACCGGATGCCTACATAGATGCCCGGCTGGATACCATATTTACGGCAGGAGTTGACAAAATCGCGGACAATGTCTCCTTTGCCGTTACGCCATTTTACAGCTTTCAGGCAGTATGGGTTTACGTCACTTTGCCACAATCCGAAGCCGGTTTCATGCGTGGCTGTGAGTACGGCGAATTTGCAGCCTGCGGCTTTAGCTGCTGAGACCCATTGGTCGGTATTCAATTGGGTGGGGTTGAAAATGTTGTAATCTTCAATGGGACTGATACGGTTATTGCCTTGTCCGTAGCGGATGCCGTCGAATACGTGGAGGTCATAATGAAATACGGCTCCCATTTCCGCCTCATGCCATTTCAATTGATGCGGTTTGGGTATAATGATTTCCGGTTGTGCAACACTCAGTACACAGTTCATAAGGAAGAGAAGGGATATATATAGTATCTTCATGGGTTATAAATAATTAAAAAATGGATCTTCTGTTTTTTGCAGCCATGTTTTTAATTGGCTTTTCAATCGGTTTACCAGTTTGGGATGCTGCATAGCTATATTATTCATTTGGTAAGGGTCTGATCTCCTGTCGAATAGAATAATCTTATCTACCTTACCATCGGTTGCATGGATAGTAAACGTATGTGTAGCGGTGCGTAATCCCCGGTAGCCTGTTGCCGGATTGGATGACTGTATGTAATAATAGGGTTGGACAATGCGGTTGTTTTCTTTTCCGTAGAGGAGAACGGAAGCAAGGTTGAATGTTTGTACTTCTTCCGGTATTTGTTGCTGAAAGCCCATGATGGAAAGCAGGGTCGGATACAAGTCGGCAAAAGCTATCATGGTTGTTCGGTCGGTTTTCGGCTTTATTTTTTCCGGCCATGAGATAAGGACTGGAATTCGCATGGATTCCTCATAAAAGATATCTTTTCCGGCTTGTTCATGAGCCCCCATGCAGATGCCGTGGTCAGAAGTGAATACTACAATAGTATTTTTAAATAAACCCAAACGTTTCAATTCGTTGATTATCCGACCTATATTTTCATCGACTCCGGTCATGCAGGCATAGTAATTGCGGATATTGTTTCGGAAATAGTCACCCATTTCAGTGCCTTTGGCGGGAATGTCGGGACGGTTGGCACATAATGCCTCTACATTCAGGTTTTTATACATCTCCTTGTATCGGTCGGGTACCAACTCGTAACCGGTGTGTGGAGGGTTCATGGATACGACTAAGGCAAATGGCTGCGTTTTATCTATATGTCCGTTGAGGTACTCAATCGCTTTGTCGGCTTCATACTCCGGTCCCCATTGATTGACATAATAAAAACTGTCCCGGGGAGCGTCAGTGTCCCAGTACATGGGTTTTAAATGGTAGTCGTAAGTACCATAAGCGGTCCAATAGTCAAAACCGTGCCGGCGTTCTTTTGGACACCATTCGTTCCAAGCAACTGCACCATGGTTGTTGTAAGTATCTATGTATGGTTCATAAGGAGCATCCAGATGCCATTTGCCGATATATCCTGTTTGGTATCCATTGGCTTTAAGTATATCACTCCAGCAGCGTGCATCTTGTGGAAGTTCTACTCCATAAGGAGCGTTGGCAGAATTGCAATTGCCTGTTACTTTGTTCTTATGCGGATACATGCCTGTCATCAACATGCCTCGTGCCGGTGAAGATACGGGATAGCTGCTGACAGCATTGGTGAAATTCACACCTTCACGGGCCAGTTGGTCCAGGCAAGGTGTTTTGACAGGTTCTTTTCCGAGACAACCTAAAGCATCTCCTCTCCACTGATCTGCCATGATGAAGACCAGGTTAGGTTTTTCTTGAGCTTGTAAATAGATAGAAGTCAAGAACGGAAAGATGAAAAATGTTTTTTTATATAAAAATTTCATATTAATTCGGTATGATATTGGTAAAGGGTGTGTTCAAAGGTACAATAAGAATACATTGTAACGAATTAAACTACACCCTTTTTGAGTTATTTTATCTAAACCTATTGCAGAGCATATTGATTGGCACCGACAGGCCAGCCTGGATTTTGATAAACAACGGAAGTGGAAATATCGCCTCCTTTCTCAGGGGTTGAAAGACGGAATACGTCATAAGAGATAGGGGTCAGGTAATTCGCTTCTTCAAAGTTGTAGCCATTGTTGGTAATGATCAGTTCGTTGGCAAAATGCGGACGTAAATATTTAGAATTACTAACCACTAAGCCGGCAGCCAATTGTTTCACATAGTAAGGCTCTTTTTGATACTCTTGCCAATTGAATCCTTCTGTTTGATAGTTTTTCATTTTATCTAGTGAACGCCAGCGTAAAAGATCATCTTTACGCATGCCTTCTGCTATAAATTCGCAACGTCGTTCACGGCGGATATTATATAAAGTTTTGTCTATCATCTGACTTCCGGACCAAACAGCCAGATCGTTTTCTTTACTTAGATCTGTTGCATCGATAGTTTTTTGGAAGTTTTCTGATACGCCGGCACGCTTTCTCAAAGCTCTCCAGTATTTTTTGCTATAATCATCTAGATTTTTGTTTTTCATATAGTCAGCTTCCATATAGTTGAGATATGCTTCGCTGGCGCGGAATATCATATAAGCCAAAGGTGAATTATCCGCTGGAGCTACATTGCTGTCTCTCCATCCTTTACGAACTAAATATCCTGTAGCTGTTCTGCTTAAGTTTTGATAAGCTTGTAGTAGATTTGCATAGACCATTCTTCCGTCTTGGTCCATATTACCACCTCTCCAAACCATATCACCCGGTTTGAATGTTGATTCTACAAGGCGTAAATCACGATTCTCCATTACATCGGGGATACTCTTGTCGCCTTTGTATTCTGTATTTTCTGGTGCATAAATAGGCAGGCCATTGGTAGTTAGGAAAGTTTCAACCATGGATCGTGTATAACCTCCACCTTGTCCCACACAGCCTTCACCGTTTTCATTGTATATGCTATGATAATTGCCTTCTACTAAGCTATTCACTTTGGCATCCGCACTATACATACGCCATAATAATACCTCTTTGTTGGAAGAAAGATCATATTGATTGAACATATTCATATAATCTTCTATTTTATCAGAGATTTGTATTGCTTCTGCCACTTCTTTGGCAGATGCCATCGCTTCAGTCAGGAAGAAATCTATTTCAGTATTAAGGTTGCCATTGAAAGTACCGCCCGGCCAGCCCGGACCACCTGGTACTCGTGCGGTTCCTTGATGGTAGGTTTCCCAACTTGCTTCATACAGGGCTACACGTGATTTAAATAGATAGGCACACTCTCTGTTCAGACGGTGATTGGTCAGATTATTACTGCGCGGTAATAATCGGGCAATGGCTTCGTTCAGGTCTTCTAGAATAAATCGGGCCACTTCATTACGTGGCTTACGTTTGTTTGCTTCCACATTGGCGGCATAATCATCTGCGCTAAGTTCTGATTTGATAATGGGAAAATCTCCGAATTTCCTCAAATATTCGAAATAGATGTAAGCTCTGAAGAAGTAAATCTCACCGATATATTGCTGAGTTTCGCGGGTATCTTCCAGTTCCCCTTTTTGGATATTTTCCAAAGCGTAATATAACAATCGGTTACAGTCGCGCAATTATAACTTCCTGTGGCGGCAACTTTGATACGTTGCGGTAGAAAGAAATCTACAGGATCTGTTCCTGCTTGGTTATCACTGGTTTGATCGTTGGTAAAAAGATTGGTGTCTTTGAAATCGGGCAATAGTTCGTATTTCTTGTTACAATAAGCCTGCAATTGGCTTGGTTCTGTGAAAAAACCTTCATTCACATTGTCTGTCAATGGTTCTCTATCTAGAAAATCGTTACATGAGCTTATAGCGAATGAAGTTGCTATTATAGGGAGTATGATGTATTTTAATTTCATGATTATGATTTATTTAAAGTTTATAATGTAATATTAATTCCACATGATAGAGTATAGCTTAACGGATAACTCATACCGTTTTGGTAAATTAGTTCTGGATCAAAATTTTTACTCATCTTGGTACCAGTCCATAAATTATCTCCGGAGAAGAATAGTCGTACTTTCTCCAGGTTAGCTTTTTGTATCCATGCTTTAGGCAACGTGTAACCTATTTGTATGTTTTTCAAGCGGATGTAAGCTGCATTCTGCAAGTAACGACTTTGTACCTGCTGGTTTTGTTTACTTCCAATAATGGGGCGCGGATAATAAGCATTGAGATTTGCTCCCATTTCATCTCCTTCAGGACGGAAGTAATCCATGTGTTCTTCGTATCCGGTGGAATCCCATTGCCCCCCGTTGATACCCCAGAAAATCATACCTTTAGAATAAGCGGTTCTGTCGTCGCCTCCTACCCAAACGTCACGTTTGGCTACGCCCTGGAACATTAGATTGATATCAAATCCTTTATAGTCAGCTCCTAATGAGAAGCCAAAACGAAAGCGGGGTGTGTAATTTCCAATAATGGTTAAATCTTTCGGATCAGTGGCAGACGTACCTTTTTCTATGGCAGGATTGTCATCCAGGTTAGCGTACATGATATCACCGGCTTTCCAAATATTGTTTCCTACATTGGGTAATTTGCTTTGGTCATGTTGGGCTATCCATGATTGCATTTCTTCATCGGTTTTTGCTATGCCTACTGTTTTGAATCCCCATATTTCGCCTAATTTTTTCCCTTTCCAATAATTTTCAATGGTGTTTCCGTCTCCATCTTTGGTGTAAAATGTTTTATCAGGATTGGGATATTCTGTTACTTCTGTTTGAGCATCAGATAGATTGAAAGAAGCATGATACCCTACTTTACCAATTCTGTCCTGCCAAGTTAGTTGTAATTCCCAGCCTTTGGTTCGTAAAGAGGTATTATTCATTTTGGGAGCTGATGCTCCTACTAATGGAGTTATTTCTTCGGCAGGTCCTACCATGTCTTTGGTATCACGAATGTAGTATTCAACGTATCCGTTCAGACGATTGTTAAATGCACCAAAGTCAAGTCCTGCATTATAGCTGGTGACACGTTCCCATGTGAGCAAGGAACTGACGAGACCGGGGGAAGATGCTATATTGGACTTGTTGGCTAAGTCAAGCAGCCAGCGTCCGCCGGCATCTACGCTACCTACAGTTATATTTTGAATAGAATAAGTAGGATAATAATTATCTGTATTCTGATTGCCTAGGCTACCGTAAGAAAAACGTAGTTTTAACAGGTTGACATATGCTTCTGCCGGACTCCAGAATGCTTCGCGGGCGATGTTCCAACCTATAGAAACAGAGGGAAATGTGCCCCATCGTTGGTTACCGCGGAAGCGTGAAGTTCCATCGCGACGAATGTTTCCTTCTAATAGGTATCGTCCTTCGTAGTCATAATTTAAACGGGCAAAATATCCCATTGTAGCCCATTCTTTTGAGGAGCCTTTCAAATCACTTGTACCAGTGGCCGTATTGATACTGGGGACATTTTCGTTGATGACATCATAGCGTTTGCCGATTAATTCGTTGATGTAATAATATTCGGTATTCATACCTGCTGTAACTTTGAAATTGTGCTTGTTCCAGGAATATTCATAATCTGCATATAGTGAAGTTGTCATCATGGAAGTTTGCTGTGTTTGACTTTGCACAAATGTCTTTCCTGCTGCTAAATCGGGGTCTCCTCCTAACCATGCTTCTTCCACGGGTTGGTTGTCACGGGTATAGAGATAGACTTTATTTACATTATATTGGTGGCGGTAGCTTTCTGTCCGTAGAGTCGCCTGTCCGTGAATACCTAATCCTTTTAATGGAGTCAGATGGAAACCTCCGGAAGTGAAGTAGGTGTCTTTACTGCTGTTTGAACGCCCTCCAGAAGTTAATTGCATTAATTTAGGATTACGTGTATAGTGTCCGTTGTTGTCATAGAGAGGCATCATGGGATATAATTTGGTCGTTTCTGCAAAGAAACGGTCGCCATAGAGTTTCACAAAAGTTGGCATTTCTATATCTGAACGTATAAAACGAGCGTTAAAATCTAAACTTAGCCATTTGGTGACTTGTCCTGTTACCTTTCCACTGATGTTATAACGTTTCTTGCTTTCGTCAGAGTAATTCATCTGTCCGTCTTGAGAAAGGAAAGCTCCCGATAGATAGTATTTAACTTTCTCACCTCCTCCGGAGATACTTAGATTATGTTCTTGTCCGAAAGATGTTTTGTCAATGAAGTTTCTTGGCCAGTTTTGATTATCATTGGAAGCGACGTTGAAAGGGAAAAAATTGTTTCCTTGTGAACCATTGGGGTCTGAGGTGTATGGGTATTCACCCGCCATGTATTTCTGAATGCGGTCTATCGTATCATCAGTGAAAATAAAAGTGGTGCCGCTTCCTGAATTTTTTTGTGCTGCATTGAAATACTTGGCAAAGCGGTAGGAGTCGAGCATGTCAGGAATGTTGGTGGGGCGTGACCATCTGAAATTGTTTGAATACTGAATGGTGGCTTTTCCTGCTTCTCCTGATTTGGTTGTAACCAAGATTACGCCAAATGGAGCGCGTGAACCGTAAATGGCAGATGCGGCAGCATCTTTTAACACGGAAATGTTAGCGATATCCTGCGGATTTAACGAGTTTATGTCTCCTTCGGCTCCATCAATTAAAACTAAAGGTGAGGCACTGGATCCGGTATTCAAATTTCCTGTTCCACGAATATTCATGGTGGGATTATAGTCTAATCGTCCACCTTTGTCATTCATGTCAATGTTCAATCCTGGCATCACTCCTTGAAGAGCTTGTGAAACTGAAGTGACAGGACGTGATTCCAGTGTTTTTTTATCCACGGTAGCAACTGCTCCTGTTAAGTTCACTTTCTTTTGCGTACCAAAGCCTACTACCACAACTTCGTCCAGCGTTTGCGTATCTTCCGCTAAAGAGATTTGATAAAAAGTTTGGTTGCCATTGATTGTAAATTCTTGGGGGGTATACCCGATAAAGGAAACAATTAGCACACTGCTTTTTGAGGCTTGGATTGTGAATTTTCCATCAAGGTCTGTCACCGTTCCATTGGTTGTCCCTTTGACAATGACACTGGCACCGATAATAGGCTCTTTGAGCTTTTTATCCGTGACTACACCGGTGATGCTGAATTGCTGGGCGTACAGGAATGTACAGTTGCAAAGCAATATCAAAAATAGAATTGAGATTTTTTTCATGCTTCTCTGTTTTTTAATTAGACATTAGGTTAATACATTGCAAATGTATGTTAATCAGTGACGTGGCTTAATACACGTTCATTTCATTCAGCATGCATGTTTAATGCATCTCTATATTTTTTGGTGAATCTTTGTTGTTATCTCTTTTTTATTTTATTCCTTTGCTACAGGTAATGAATTAAATATGAACCTTAAAATCTTATCACTGGTTATAATTGGAGTATGTATATTGCTGCCGGATGTGTGCTATGCTTTTTTAAGCAAAGATGTGCATCTGCTCAATATGCAAAACGGATTGGCCGACAATACCGTATCTGCTGTTTATAAGGATAAAGAAGGCTTCATTTGGTTTGGAACCCGAAACGGGTTGAGCCGTTATGACGGTAGGCGGATTACAAATTTTGAAAGGAGTAGGAGTTATCCTAGTATTTCAAACTTAAAGGAGGTTTTTGACGGGGTGCTGGCATTTGTGGATAATGGTGTCTTTTCTGCATTTGATTTGAAAAAAGAACGGTTTTTGTCTGTGGTTTCTTCTTCGGGACAGGGTATTCCATCTCGAGGGATGTTGCAGAAGAATGATTCGTTGGTTTGGGTGATTTCCGGAAGTGAGTTACATTTAATGAAGCGGTGCGCATCAAAAGAAGGTGAACTTCGGCTCCGGGTTGAAGAAAAATATACAGGCTGGGATAATCAGGATAA
>OBAI01001896.1_pt1 | contig 14390 bp, 16 predicted proteins | sample 1517461 | NCBI WGS metagenome assembly OBAI01 (sample SAMN04571696, study PRJEB22368) | human gut metagenome | biome: human gut; material: stool | host: Homo sapiens | place: Luxembourg | collected 2012-06-29
AGAGCACAACCTTGCCAAGGTTGGGGTCGCGAGTTCGAGTCTCGTTTTCCGCTCTAACTCTCAGACAATGAGAGACAAAACAACGACAAAAAGCCCTTAAAACAGTGTTTTAAGGGCTTTTTTGTATAGTCGACTAAGACAAACAGGTACAGAAAAAGGCCAATTTGCGACAAGGTTTTTGTGCCAAAGTGTACCACCTGCCAAAATTAACCTAAAAGGTGGTACACTTTCTCGAAAAAATGTCGCGTATTGTCTTGATAATGACGCAATTTGTCTCCTCAAAAATCAGAACGGTTTACTTGCAAAACAGTAACTTTGTACTCAAAAATAAACCGTTATGAAAAGCACTTTTAAGATTCTTTTCTTCATTCGAAAAGACAAAATCAATGCAGAGGGAAAGTCGATCATATACGTTCGTCTGACCATCAACGGATCCGCTTGCCAGTTCAGCACCAAAAACGAAGTGAGCGTCAAAATCTGGGATGCGAAAAATTACCGCGCCACAGGACGTTCCGAGGAAGCCACAAACATCAACTCGTTCCTCGATTTCATGCGGAAGAATCTGATCGAGATCTACATGGAACTCTCCCAAAACAATGAACCGGTCACTCCGACGGCAATCCGCGATAAATTCATGGGGAAAGTGGAAAAGAAAAACGACACGCTTCTCTCCCTGTTTGCAGAGTTTATCGAACGGCAAAGGCCTTTGGTGGGTATCGACATTACCCGATCCACCTTTAATAAATATGATCTTACTTATCGCCGTCTCGAAGAGTTCCTGTCCACCAAGCAAAAAAAGAGAGATATTCCGATGCGCGAGATCGACCACAATTTCGTTTGCGACTTTCACACCTTTTTGAAGGTGGATAAGAAACTTTCGATCAACTCTTCGGAAAAACTCATGCGCATCTTTAAGCGCATTACGACCTTTGCCTTTAAGACAAACCTGACAGAGAAAGATCCGTTCGCCCTCTATACGATCAAGAAAGTAAAAACAAATCGCGGTTTTCTGACAGAGGAAGAGTTTTCCAAGTTCTACAATTTTCAGACTTTGAACAATCGGTTACAGCGAGTCCGGGATATTTTTGTCTTCGCCTGCCTGACCGGAATGGATTACTCGACCCTATCGGCCCTGAAAGAGGAAAATATCATTCAAAAGCGCACAGGGACTTTTATTGTCACACCGCGAGTAAAAACCCGAGAAGTCGCACATATCAAACTCCTGCCACAGGCTCTCGAACTGTTGAACAAGTTTCGGGCCTCTAAAAAAGGAAGTCAGCTCATTCCCATGATAAGCAACGACAAATACAACGCCTATCTCAAAGAACTTGCCGCCCGACTGGGAATCACAAAACGGGTTACAAGCCACCTGGCCCGGCATACCTTCGCCACCACGATCGCCTATGCAAACGGAGTCAGTATCGGGTCCATTCAAAAAATGCTCGGGCATGCCAAACGATCCACAACCGAAATCTATGCCGAAATGTTGGATAAAACGGTGGAGAAAGAGATGGATCAACTCACAAAAGTGCTTAACTTTTAACAGGAGGTACACGTATGTCCGGGAAGAAAATAAAAGGCTTCATCGAGCTGATCGATCGCTATAATGAAGAAGTTTGCAAGGTGGTTTCAATCTCCTCGCAGGAAGAGTATCAGGGATATCGACGTTTTGCAGCGACTTTTGTCGCCTCTACATTTCAGAAAAAAGATCTGCCCTTAAAGGAAGTTGACGACCTGCTGTTGGTCTCGTTTCAACAATTTATGACAGATCATTACAGCACCAGAACGGCAAATCGTTGTCAGGGATTTATCAAAAGAGTTCTTGCTTCGGTCAATGGGGAGGGAATCCTCAAAGGCAATATGATGACAAGAAAATACTATACGACCCATGAAAGTTTGACAAAAGAAGAATTGCTCTCGGTTTTGCGTAGTCGTATGCCGAATGAACGAATGCAACGCGTTCGGGATATTTTTGTGCTCTCCTGTTTCACGGGATTACGGTTGGATGACTTGCGGGAATTGACTACGGATAATTTTACGGTAGGAAGAAACGGAGAACTCTCCTTACAGGTCACTCGACGCATGACGGGTCAGGTAAGTTATATCCCTCTATTGAATATTTCCCGCCGCATCTTGCAGAAATACATCGGTCGCAGACAGGAAACTTTGCTTCCCTGTATTACCGGAGAAAAAACCAATTCTTATCTAAAAGAGATTGGGAACGCTTGCGGGCTTTCAAAAAGTTTATGTTTTACCATGGCCAGGAATACCTTCGCGACCACAGTGACTTACGAGAATGGCTTGCCGATTGAGATCGTATCCAGAATATTGGGAGACAACTCCAATGTCTCATTTGAGGAAATGGATTCTAAAGAGCAGGATCGAATCGAACGGGAATTTGCTCTGTTGGACCGTCATATTACAAATTTCACGAATGTCTTTGTTTTATAATAAAGTTATGGAAACGAAAACGTCTATTCAAATCATCGAAACGACTATAGGTAACTGGGAAGTTGAAGTTGAATCCGGAGAGGTCTGGATGACACGGTCCGAGATTGCCCGCGTGTTCGGAGTTTTTGTGGCTGCCGTACATGCCAATATCCGGGCGATCTACCGGAGCGGCTCCCTGAGCGAATATCGTACACACCGGGAAATGAAACACGTCGATCTCTACAATCTGGAGATGATTGCGGCATTGGCCTTTCGGCTCCGCAGTCCGCAAAGCGAGGCATTCCGGCGGTGGCTGCTTCGACGGCCTCAATTCCCGACGATTGTAGTCAGGGTCGCCGATCAGGAATGTCCTATCATAAACTGATTTTCCATCCCACAATCTTAAAAAAGCAATCCCGCAAGAGATTGCTTTTTTAGTTTATAATAAGTTAGATTCCGAACTTATTTTTTATATCCATGCGCTCGTGTAGTATTCTAATGATCTCTATCTCATCGTCTATTACAATGCGATAAAAGATAATATGCCGTTGAACTTTATAGCCATACAAATTATCTGTTATTTCTTCATATCTGCGACCAAACAGAACAGGATTCTCTGTTAGTTTCCTACAAACCTCAATAAGCATTCTATAATATTTATCAGCCTGCTCCTCTGACCATACCTCAAACGTATAATTCCAAATGGAGGAAAGGTCTTCAACAGCTCTCTTGGTAAAGTAAAATTTAGCCATTGGACCGTTTTGCTTTTATTACCAAAAGATGTTGTTCCGGGTCGAAATCTTCTGCTCGACCACTTTTCATCCCTTCATCAATCGCATTTTTCAACTCAATAAGGCGACTTTCATTTTCTTCCAGAAGCCGAAGTGCAGCTCGGACCACCTCACTGGCATTATTATAACGTCCCTGTGCGATTTTTGATTTAATAAAATCGTCGAAATAAGCTCCAAGGGCTACCGATGTTGTTTTCATACCACCTGTCTTTTCCATAAAATTACCAATATTTGGTAATATAACAAATTTTTTGCCGGGTTATTATATAGGATATGCAGAATACCATTGTGGAAACGAGGGCAAAAAAACATTTGAAAAGAAATTGGAAAAGAAAGGCAAATACATAATCTAAATACTGTATATGAGGTGAGTGTCTAATCATTCACTATCGCGAAATCATTTTGTAAAGTTAATTCTATGTCCAAATGCACAACCACCTTTCTAAGATGAAAATCAGTCAAGGAATCGGAAGGAAAGTAATTGAACCATTTATTTTCAGTTTATAAAGGACATCATTCTTTTATGATGAACCTGCACTCTCATTTTTCTCCGTGCTTTTCTTGTAACCTTCTCCTCAATTTGATCTCCTTCGACGAATCGGATGGATAGCATCTTGGTTCGGGAGCAAAGGTATTTACGGGCTTCCCGCCAGAGCAAGATCGGGCCGACGGGCGGTTTTGCGAAAAATCTTCCTCTTTCCCTGCGGGCGAGCGTATTTCCCGCAAAAATCTTGCACAGGCTAAGCCCTTCCTTTCAAGGCTCCTGAACCAAGATACCATCCATACCGGCTCCGCTACGGCATAAAAAAAAAGTCGAAGATTATGAAAAGCACAGAAAAAAATAACAGGAACCAGAAAACCTCCAACCTTCCACTCAGCATGGGTGCTGGGGCGTTCGGGCTGAAAATCGGGGCGATCGCCGTGGGGTTCTGCCTCTTTGGAAACGGCTTTATTTGGGTTGTTTTGGCCTTGTTTTTCTGCTCGAATCTCTTGCGGGGTATCTTATCCTGTTTGCTCTCTTTCGTGGTGCTGATCGGCTTTTTTTCCTTTCTCTTGTCTTTAATCTTCTAATCTTATAAGTCATGGCAAAGTATTATTCTCTGTTCGGAGGCACGACCACCGACACCCAAATCCAAGTCGCTAAAGAAAATCAAATCATCATCGACGACGGGCCTTATATGTTCCAATCCCGTTGCGTGATCTACAAAGTCGAACACAATGACAACGGATATATCTATCATTTTGTAACCCTTGACACGAAAGAACTCCGATGTACTGAAATTCTCGAACCTCTTTCTAAAAAATTCGGTATAGGCCACTATTATGACGATGTAAACCCCGAATTTATAGACCCTCTTGAGGTTGCAGCACTCGTTTCCGAGGCGAAAGAAAAAGCACGTATCAAAGCCGAGAAAGCAGAAGAGGAACGCAGAAGGGCAGACGAACAAGCCGCAATCGGTCTCAAACGCTTTGCGGCACTCCTGCCTGCTGACGCGAAGGCTGTGATCGTCGCCCGTTTGAGACAGGACGAGAGCGATCCAATGTCCGACTATTTTTCAAGTAAAACCGTGCGCACCGTGATTTTAGGATTCTCACGACACACGCGCGACTTGTTCTCCGAAATGCGCAAGTATGCCGCAAATATGCCCGAAACGGCCTATTTGAGTGAACCCAACGAAGAATATGAGCATCGCGAGAAATACTCGATGGGCGGCGGTTATTACCTCGGAGAGAGCCGATATAGTGGCTGGATCATTCAGAAAGTTTCCATTTACGACCGTGAGCGCACGATCAAAGAGTTCGCCTATACTGCCGGAGATGAAGCGAATATCCGCCTTGCCACACCCGCAAAGACCGAAACAGAAAACGAACCCCAGCAAATCGCAATCAATGGTGAGTTCGTGATCGTGAACTACTCCGAAAAAGCTATCGCACTGTTTGGAGATACCCGACCGATCAAAGATAAACTATCAGCCATTGGCGGACGATTTAACGGACGATTGACCCACGAGGGAGAGAAACGCGCAGGCTGGATATTTCAAAAGGCGAAAGAACCGCAGGTACGCGAGTTAATCGGTATAACTGAATAATCCTATGTCAAACAGGAGGAGACGGAATTTCCGTCCTCCTCCTTATAAAACCAAACAAATATGTCACAGAATAAAGCGACCGAATATTTCAAACGCACCATCCAACAGTATTTGGAGCAAAGAGCGCAGGAGGATGAATTGTTTCGCCCCCGATATGCCAATCCCCAAAAGAATATCGACGACTGTATCACTTTTATCCTCAATTATGTGCAAAAAAGCGGGTGTAATGGATTCACGGACGACGAAATCTATTCCCTTGCCCTGCACTATTACGACGAGGACGATCTCGACATCGGAAAGCCAATCCAATGCAATGTTGTCGTTAACCATACTATCGAACTGACCGACGAGGAAAAGGCCGAAGCACGTCGCAATGCCATACAACGGGCGACAAACGAGGCTTATGCAAAAATCACCCGACGCAACTCCCCGAAAAAGAACCAGGAAACACAATCTGACACCTTAACTCTGTTCTAACATGAAACCTAAAAATAAATTTCAACAGAAAGTGATCGAAGCGAGCAAGAAATTGCCGCCTTTAACAGCCGCGCAAATTCGTTGGGCTAATACCAAAGTTTTGAATGCGGTAGGACGCCGCACGACTAAGGGGGATATTACCTGCCTCGACTGTGGAGAGGTATTCCACAATACCACCAAACAAAAACGGTGTATTTGCCCGCATTGCGGGACAAAATTGAGCATCGAAGATACCCGCAAACGAACATTCAAACAATGCAGGTATGCGCTATATATAACCACGTGTGACGGGTTACAGGTGATCCGAATATTCATGGTGGATTATTATGCCAAGATAGGGACAGCACCACGCTATTATCAAACCGAGGTCATGCAACGTTGGATCGCACCTAATGGAAAATACTGCACCCTTGCCCGTAGTCGGGTATGGGGTACGATGTATTATGATTCGTGGATCTATTCCTCGGATTTGGAGCTACATAACGAAACATGGGTATATGATCAAATTTATGCCGATGATATATATCCTCATATAAAACTGATTCCGAAACTAAAACAGCACGGATGCAAAAAGGTATTACGGGGAATCAATCCGACACGAATGTTCATCGCCCTGTTGATGGATAACCGCGCAGAAACATTGATCAAAATGGGGCAAACAGAGTTGTTGCGCATATACTTGAATAGCGGAAGTAAATTTAATACCTATTGGCCAGCAATCCGTATCGCTACCCGTAATGGCTATTTTATTAAAGATGCGACTTTATGGTGTGATTATATAGATGCACTTCAGGAGTTGGGTAAGGACATTCACAATCCGAAATTCGTATGCCCGCAGAACCTGCGCGAAGAACATGATCGGTACATAGACAAACGCAACCGACACCGGATCGAAAAGAGAATCGCCGAGCAACAAGCCAAACTACACGAAAGCGAGGAAGCATACCGTCAAGCAAAAGCCCCCTTTTTCGGCCTTTCATTCGCTGACGAGATCATACATGTCCATGTATTGGAAAGCGTCAGAGAGTTTTTCTTGGAGGGAGAAACCATGCACCACTGTGTTTTCTCAAACGGATATTATAAAAAGGACGATTCTCTCATTCTTTCGGCTACCATCAACGGGAAACGGATCGAGACTATCGAAGTATCTATCTCTCAACTTCAGATTATTCAATGCCGGGGAGCATGCAATAAAGAAACGAAATACCACAATCGCATCATCAACCTTGTGAATCGTAATATGCCTCTGATCCAAAAACGGATTGCCGCTTAATCTTTAATACAAAACCATTATGAAAATCAATTATTGCAGAAGTACAAATTCCTTTACATTCAAAGGTCTGACCGCACAGCAACTGACCGTTTTGTACGCAGTCATAAAGACTGCTGACGATCGGTGTTTTTCGGAACAAGACGAAACAGGAACGTGGCACAGTAACGACGATTTTGTGCTCTCGCTTGACGATAACGAACGCACAGCACTAACCGAAATCGTCTCTTACATCAAAGAATATCTATCATAATCGAGGCGGCAACAGCCGCCATTCAAAACATACTACCATGAAAAGAGAAGAAATACGACAAAATGGGGAAACAATACTCTATTCAGACGATGGGGTTTCAATACGGGTCATATTCAATAATCTTACGGGACGAAATTTCGATGACTGCACGGCATATCGCTATTACGTTTATAATGTCGCTCTTGCACAAATGGGATTTTCGATCGGTGAAATTGAGTTAGTCGAATGCGGGAGAGTCATTGCCAAAGGTTATATCCGTATTTTATAAAATCGGGCGGCAACAGCCGCCCTCCCCATGAAAGTGCAATGATGAAAATCAAGTATCAAAATATTACCGTACCGACTGCGGAGGTATGGAAACAAATACAAGATGCGCTGAATCTCATCGAAGGAAAACACGGCTTTCGCACTTCTTTCGAGATATGGCATAACTGTGAAATGATGATCACAATCGGTCATAATATAAATACTGTGTCAATCATCATTCAGCCTCCCGAACTTGCGGTGATCCGCAGACGGAGTAACTGGAGAAACAGTTACGCATATTATCGCAATGGAGCGTTTTATGGAAATGTCAGTAACACAATCGTCAAACTAATCTAAATGAAAATGAAAACAACAGAAATAAACAAAACTCTGATCGGCAAACGGTGTGAATGTATCTGTTGCGGATCAATAGTTACAGGAATGATTGAGGATATAACCGTTACAAAATATACGGCCGAAGTAAAAGTATGCTACGACAAACCGCAGCGTTGGGGCAATGAAATTTTGCACAGTGGGTGGGCACGAGGCGACAAAGAGGACGAATATGGCTCTTTACAATATTTACGGCTGCTTCACGAACCTGTTATCCCAAATTACGAAACACTGATCGTGATTTTTTCCGAAGACATTTGCACCTTCGAACGTCGTATTTTTGATGATCCACAGACGTGGGGTGTATCAACACTGAAAGAGTGGATCGACAGTTATGAAAGTTCTCGTTTTACGCAAATTAACGATCGCTGTGCAGTTGTCACCTCCGAATGTAATATGGAATTTATCTTAACTTGGTTACATGGAAATACACCTATTCAGACCTTTCACAGGTCTTAAATATGCTCGAATATAAAAGACTGGCGGCATCGAGGGGTAACCTCGATGCCGCCAGTCTTTTATTCCTCACTATCTTCGTGAGGCTGCAATATAACGTCCAATTCTTGACTGATATTCTCCATAATCCATTCCGGCGTAATAGTATCATGGAACAACATGTCTGAATTAACTGTATGTAAATTTATTACAATAGGTTTGTCTTTAGTTTGCATAAAGACATATAAATATCCTGTCCGCAATACGATACCTACGTATGGTATTGTTTTTATAATTTGAACTACATCTTGATACCGAATATCTATAAGAGCACCATCTAAATCAGATAAAGTCATCTTCATCCGACCAAACGTTATTCCATACATAACTGTAAAACGCGACAGTGCTTCATACACCATTTTGCGTGAACATCCTTGTTGATCCTGTGCTTTCATAATTATTATATACTTATTAAAAAAAAGAGGCGCAAGAATAGTTATATACCGGCATTGAGGCACAGCCAGCGCCCATCCACTCGATAGATAATTTCTCCTCACGCCCGTTATCCGATATGCTTGCGCATAAAGACACAGGACTACAAGAAGAAAACCATCTGTGTGAGTGGATTGGAAATTGGCTGTTTTCAATGCCCACAAAAATGTGTTCTCTCTTTATGTCACCGCACCATATATATTCTTTTGCGATGCGGCACTACAACTTTACGTTAAATAACCATTTATCCAACCATTTACCGAACAATTCCCTTTTTCTTTTTCCTCCTTATCAATTATGTCATGAAACAATCTAATAAGCTACATAGAAATCTCCAACAATATTTTTCATAAAATGCAAACAAATTCGTTTGCATTTTGTATATTTGCAAAAATGGTTATGAGAAGCAGAATTGACATACTCAAAGGAATTCATCCTGGCAAGATCATTGGCAGGGATCTACAAAAACGGAATCTCAGCCAGCGAGCCTTTGCTGCCTCTATCGGTGAACATAGTCAGACACTTAATGCTGTTATTACCGGCCGACGCAACCTAACAATAGAAATGTCGCTCAAGATTGAGCAGGCATTCGGTTACGAAGAGGGGTTCCTGTTGACACTTCAGGCGTTCTACGAGATTGCAGCCTACAAAAACCGTATGGCAAGCGACTCTGTCAGCGGCGCTCCGGCCATCCGTCGGTCGCTCTTTTGGGACACTGATTTCGACAGCATTGATTGGGGACGATACAAACGGGCCGTTATCGCACGTGTCATGGAGCGCGGCAACGAGGCTGAAAAACTGGAGATCGCTCGTTTCTATAAAATCGATCCGGCGACGCTCGATAGCTACAAACCGGACAATGCTTACAGAATAAATACCGCAAAACGCAATGGCTGACAAAAATCGACTGCACTGGGAAACAGTCTCCCCATTATTGAAAGAGGCACTCGGTATCCTCATGGCTGAAAAGATATTCGCACCTTTCCGGTTAGTTGGCGGTACAAATCTGAGTCTGCGTTACGGGCATCGGCTGTCAGTCGACATCGACCTCTTTACCGATACGGAATACGGAAGCCTCGACTATCATATATTCGAGAAGTTTCTGCAAGAACACTTTCCCTATTACGAATGTAGCGACACGACCTCCATCGTCGGGTTTGGACGTGGGTATTACATCGGCAAATCAGCCGACGAATACATCAAACTTGATCTAATGTATGCCGACCCGTTTCTTGAAGAAGCCGAAACAATCGATGGCATTCGCATGGCCGATGTAAAAGATATTATCGCCATGAAAATGAATGTCGTATCGCGTGGAGGGCGTAAAAAGGACTTTTGGGACTTGCATCTGCTTTTGGGCGAATATTCCCTTGCTAAAATGTTTGATCTCCATGCACGACGACATGAATGGGAACACAATACGGAAGAACTTTTAGAAAAGTTCACAGATTTTACTGAAGCTGACATCTCTCCCGATCCAATTTGTCTTCTCGGTAAAGAATGGGACGAGATTAAACTCGATTTGATAGATGCGGCTGATGACTATGCAAAAAGAGTAACATCATCTGAGTGTGCAAAATCGTAAAAAATCAAAGAAAATCTCAAAAAATAAATGTTTCCATCCTTACTTTCATCTCAGTATAGGAAGGATATTGAAAAAAGGAATTATTCAGTAAGTAATTAATCTCGTCACGCCTGTATGATTCACATCCTGACAGTATTGCGAATATCATCTATTTGCAGAACACCGTTATTTAACCTCGTAAACTTTCCAATGGTTTACTGTAAGCCATTTTCCAACTTTGCCAACTCACCACTATAGTTGTAATCAACATAATTATCAAGCCACTCATCAAAAACACCCACCAATACAATGGAACATGTTGAGAAAAATTTGCCATCCATTTTGAGATACCATGATACGCAATCGGACAAGAGATGAAAAAACTAACTAACAATATTTTCCAATAAAATCGGTTAATCAGGGAAAGAATTTGCACTTCGCTCGATCCAAAAATTTTCCGGATACCCACTTCTCTCCGACGAGTTGTATTTTCAAAGAAGACCAAACCTAAAACCCCCATAATTGATATAATGATCGCAATACCACTAAATAAAGATATAATGCGAGCTAATTGTTTTTCATTTTTATACACTTGATCGAACAGGTCATCATAAAATCTAACATTCAAGGGAACATCAGTCTCAAATTTTTTGACAACTGTTTGTACATTTCGCATAATATCATTTTTATTACTACCCGCAGAGACTTTTACATATGCATAATTATCAAGGCTTTGTCTCATGGACTTCCCCGATACATAAAAAGCCATAGGCGAAGTTGTTGTACGAAAAGTCGTATATTGAACATCATCAACGAACCCAACAACTTCTATACTATCCAGTAATTCATTTAAAGTAATTCCATATTCAAATCTAGCTTTTTCATTGAAAATGTATTTACCCTTGGAGGTTTCTCGATCTTCTTTTGTGAAAGCACGACCCTCAACGACAGGAATATTCATCACATCTAAAAACGATGGATCCACAGGAATCCAATGAAACATGATATTTTTCCCTTTATACGACATATTCCATGCATTCGGGCTATCATTACTAGAGAGAATAACAGAGGCATAGCTGACATCCATAACCCCCACAATAGTTTTCAACTGATCCGTAAAAACATCTTTGCTTTGTTTAATATTTCTATTTAGATCAATCAATATAACTTGCTCTGTATTATATCCCTTGTTTGAATCCTTTAGGAAGCGATTTTGTAAAAACATAAAACAAGAACACATAACCAGAACATAAGCGACCAAAAATTGCAATCCGATCAACATCCGTTTTAATGTTTTGGCGCCCATAACCATGGAAAACGTTCCTTTTAAAGCAAGGCTAGGTGGAAACGAGACCACACAATAGGCCGGATAAATCCCAGCTATAATTCCGATAAATAAAGCAAGAACAAACGTAAGTAAAATTACTACTGGATTATACCACCACGCACTCGCAGCATTCAAAAAAGTCAACCCACCCAATTTATAGACTATTGTAACGATTAATAAAGAAAGAAGAAATGCTAACAATGATACGACCACTGATTCTAATATATAAATTCTACGAATTGAGCCATTAGTTGCACCTAATATTTTATGCACATTAAAAGATTTTATGCGCATAGGGATAAGAGCCAGATTAAAGTTCATATAATTAATCCCCGAGATCAGTATAACAGCAATAGCGATCGTTAATAGAATAAAAATTGTTTGTCTATTCGATTTTGGCGTATTGTCATACATGACATCTGTCACAAAATGCAACTTACGCAGAGGAGTAAAATGAACGGTCATTGGAGGCATTTGCGGTTCATTGACTTTTATCTCCGAGCTCAGAGCATTTCCCAATTCTATCAGAGTACTATCAATTTCCTCAACAGAAGCACCAATTCGAATATAAGCATTGTAATTCAACTGCCCCCATTCTCCACCTTGTTGCGGAGAGATGGAAGTATAAATTCCATTTTGGATTGATGAATTCAACGGAAAATCCCTATAGACGCCACCAACACTTAATATAGAGGAGTTTACAGTTATCAAACGATTTAATGCTGATTCATCTCCAAAAAAGCGTTTCGCTTGTGTCTCAGAAATCAAAACAAGAGCGGGTTGCGACAAAGCTTGTGCAGAACCTTCTACCATATCAAAATGAAAAACATCTGTCACAGAGGAGGTAACCCGATATACTTTCTCAACAAAATGAGCCCGCTCTCCCTTTTCATTATCTACAAAAACCGGATCGTTTTTTACGCCCATTTCCATCATCGTATTCGCCTCAACAATAGGAAATTGCGACATAAAATCAACCATTGGTTTAGAAACAATAGCCACCTTTTTACCTTGCCATTCTAACTCTACTCGATAGATCCTGTCTGCATCCGAATGATATGCATCAAAAGTACTATCAAAACGAACCTGAGCTATCAACAAAATAAAAGTACATAAAGCCAACGTCAACCCCAAAAAATTCATCGTCATCGCCATACCTGCCCCCTGCAGCAAATATGTCAAGTTCCTTACAATTTTCATCATCAGACAAAATTACCATCAGAACAAGATATCAAAATATTCACGATTAAATATAAATATTTTTTAATTATTCTTCAACTTATACTCATAAAATATTTTGAAGACTGTTTATTATAATCTAAAACAAGAAGAACAAGAAGAACAAGAAGAACAAGAAGAACAATAAATAAGCATATATTAGAAGAAAAAATAATAAATCAACTATCTCTTTTACAGACTTCTATTTCCTTCTCCAATACCCTAAATCGTAAATCATGTTCAGGCAGTAGATTTCCACAATAATAAAAGACAGATTAAGTTTTCTGTAAATACCTGAAGCAGTACTCTAATTTATAGCCAAACCAAAATTTCAATAACAAACTCTCATCCACTCTGTAATAACCGACTATAATATAATGACAATCGTTCAGATAAATAAAAGTCAAACAACTAACCCACAAAACAACTACAGTCTGCAAACATCCTCTTTCTAACACTATTAAATTCAAATAAATGAATGCCCGCAAGTTGCCAATTAGTAGATTCTATGTTTGAAGTCCGTCCTATAGGTACACGCACAAAGTTCAAGCCTGTCAAAAAGCCTGAAGCCGAAATACCTTCGGTTGAACTTGTAGCAGAACTCGTTGAGGTACAGCTGGAGGAACTCCGCTTTTATGTCATGGTAAGTGTCCAGTATGCTCCTTTTGGCATTGCTGATGGCAATGTGCACCCATGGCAGGACTTTCCCGACATTCTTTTTGTCGTCCGTAACGACAGCTTGGTGGGAGGATGCCGCCCCGTCCTTTCCAAGGGAGGCATAGCTGCTGAACCCGTCCGTGGTCACATCGGCGTTCCCGTCCGTCCCGGCCTTTATCTTGTCCGTGATGGTGGAAGCCTTGAAATCACCGATGACCTGCATCTTTATATGCCCGACTCTCTTGGACGTACCGTACTTCTTGGCCGGAGGCGTCTTGGGCAGGCTGCTTTCCGCCATGACAAGGACGGAGGTCTTGCGCTGGCTTCCCCGTCCGCGTTTCAACGGGCAATCTTTCTGTTCTTCGGGCGTTTCCGTGGAGAAGAAGCCCTCGTCAACCTCCATGTTCCCATGGAGGAGGTAGCCTCCGTCGCGCTTGCCCATCACGTCGCGCAGCTTATGCACCATCTCCCATACCGGCTGGTAACGCCTGCGGCCAATCTGGCGCTGTATTTCCTTGGCCGATATGGCACGCTTTGTCGCCGTCAGGAGGAACATGGCCGCAAACCAGTCACGAACAGGCAGATGGCTGCCATGCATCACCGTACCCGAACGAAGCTGCATCTCGTGCCTGCAATCCATGCACGTCCAGGACTTGTGGCTTGGGTTCCAGCTCAGGCGTAAACCGCCGCATTGACTACAAAACAGGCCGTGATGCTCACGGAAACGGCGGAGGGCTTCCTCACAGG
>OBAI01001902.1_pt1 | contig 14359 bp, 20 predicted proteins | sample 1517461 | NCBI WGS metagenome assembly OBAI01 (sample SAMN04571696, study PRJEB22368) | human gut metagenome | biome: human gut; material: stool | host: Homo sapiens | place: Luxembourg | collected 2012-06-29
TTTGCTGTACCAAAAATTCAGCCAAAATAGTTATTTTTGCGATCTGGCATAAAAAGGAGTCAAGATTTCCCAAAAGCAGGAAATCTTGACTCCTTGAGCGCTGTTTTTTTTACAACGCCTTATTCTATTTAGAATAGTCCTAATTTTAACCTATCAATATCGGCTCCTGATATCTGTTTGTACGAATCCATAAGATTTTGAATCATATTTAATGACGAGCGGTTCGAAGGATCAGTTACATAGTGTATTGTCGGCGAAAACTTATTATAAGAAAAAATGGCTTTGGTTTATAAGCATATTACTTCTTCGTTGTCACACTCTTAACAGCCGACCATTCTCCATAATATTTAGTACCCTTTACAAGCGTATAGGAACGTACCTTAACATAGTATTTCTTATTTGCCGAAAGCTTTGAAATCGTCATTTTGTCGGTCTTGTTGTTTGCAACATCAAGCTTCTTTGCGCCTGTAAACTTAGAGTTTGTGGCGTACTGCACCTCATAACCTGTTGCAGAGCCTTTCTGCGACCAATCAATAAAGAAAGCCTTTGACTTCGCTGTGAGCTTCTGTATCTTCTGCTTGGCAGGGTTTATCTTGAATGTCTTGCTGACAGTTCCGCCATATTGCCCTTTGCCTGTTATCTTTACTGTGGCTGTTCCTACATTTTTGTTGCTTGAATATGAAACTGTGTAATCTGTGCCGCTTTTAAGCGTCTTGCCGTTGTATTTTACCTTTACGCTCTGCGTGATATTCTTTCCTGTGTACGTCTTTGTAGAAATACCTGAGATAGCTGACTTTGTAATGTCATACTTTGCGGCGGTAATATTTTTGCTGTCTGACCATGCTCCATAGTATACCTTTTCGCCAACGTTTGTGTAGGAACGTACACGAACATAATATTTATTTCCTGCTGTCAGACCGCTTATGGTGAGAGTATCAGGCTTGTTTGCAGTAAGCTTTTTAACCGTGCTGTCCTTAAAATCAGCATTTGCGCTGTATTCTATCTCATATCCTGTTGCAGAGCCTTTCTGCGCCCAGTCTATAAAAAAGCCTTTGAAGCGTGTTTCAAGCTTCTGTATCTGCTGTTTTGCAGGCAGTATATCAAAGCTTTTCTTTATCTCGCCTGTGTATGAGCCTGTTCCTGTTATAGTGACTTCAACAGTACCAACCTTTGTGTTTGCAGAATAAGTAACAGTATAGTCAGCACCCTCATCAAGGACGACATTGCCATTTTTGATAACTATATTTTGCGTAACAGGCTTACCTGTGTACTCTTTGTCCTTAATACCTGAAACGGCAAGCTCGTCAATTTTTACCTGATATGTGTCATATGTAATACCATTTTCTTTTGCATACTTTTCAGCGGCACTGTTCTTAGCGCATGTCATTGAGAAGTTTTTATTAAGTGTAAGTTCTGAGCCGAAAGTATAACCAAAAGCCTCAGCGCCTATTTTCTTTACACTTACAGGTATGTATACCTTGGAAAGTGAAGTGCAGTTTTCAAAGGCATAATCGCCTATTTCTTCAACACCATTGCCAAACATCACGCTTTCAAGGGCAGTGCAGCCATAAAAGCTCTCATCGTCGATATATTTTACTGTATCAGGAATGACTACGGTTTTAATGGTCTTGTTGTTCTTAAAAGCACCAGTTATGGCACCCAAAGGGTGAGAGCTTGTAGGTTTACCCGACCAACCGCTTATGCCTGTAACAGTATAGCCGTTGACCTCAGCAGGGATAACGACATTTTCTTCCTTGCCATTATATTCAACTATATCAGCAGTTTTATCAGCTTTTATGATATACACAAAGTTGCCGTATGTTACATAATCCACGCTTGATGATACAGAGATATCATCGGCATAAGCTGATATTGGCGCAGCCACGCCTGTGAATGTCATTGTTATTGCCGCTAGTCCGGCGAGATAGTTTGTTGTTTTCATATTATTAACTCCTTTTCACAATATTTGTCTTTTATATATTAATTATTCTAAGATAAGTTCACCACCTTTCAATTGCCACCCACGCTCATCAACACGAAACAGTCTTGCTGAAAGCCGTGACAGTTTCATATCCTTTCCAATTGATCAACAACGTCTTCTTAATAAATCATGGTTGCACTGTTAGCTTCAAGATATTCATATTTGCTTCCGCTATAAACATATATGTGAGCTTCTAATTGATACTTATTAAGATACATTTGACTAATCTGGAAAATAAATTCCCATTTCATCTTGGTTAAAATCGTATTGTGATATGCTTTCTTCATCTTCAGTTGTACTGTCAAATACTCGAATAGATGATATTTTATCTGTCTGTTTATTATCAAAATGCAGACAAATAAAAGCATCGAAACGCCTTAGTTGAATGCAAATAGTATCATTGACCTCCCATGCGGCTAACAAATTAGAATATGAAGGAGTATATCGTTCTATAAATTTATCCATATTCTTCACAGCTTCCGGATTCTCCAGAAACTCATTGGAAAATATAGTTTCAAGCTCTTCTCGGTCTTTATTATGCATCGCCCCGAAAAATGTGTTTAAAATATCAGACTCGGTTTCACATCCGGGGTAATATATTCCGGCAAGCAGATCTCCGCCGCCTGCTCCTCTCTGATCTTCCTCACATTCTTCAAAAATCAAGCTGTATACGCCTTGGGCAGACGGATCAGTTTCCTGCTGTACCCACTCAGTCCATGTTAATGAATAGCATTTTTCAGTAGTCTTAATTACACAGATCGACCATACACATTTTGCCTGCAAATCAGAAAAAGATTCTGATGACTGATTTTCATAAACTATCTCTAAATTGTCACCCTCAAATATATTAAATATGTATTTGATACCTTCATCAATATCAGGCTGTAATTTCAAAGTCTGCTCTGAAAAAACGCTTTTAAAAAGTTCAGCATCGTTGGTCTCCAAGGCTTGTATCAGAACATCCGAAGTATTTTTCGTTGAGGTTTGATCGATAATTAATTTATCATCATTTTCTATTGAACTTTGGCTATCGTTTAATATAGTACAGCCTGTAGAACTTGCCAATAACAAAGTAAGCAAAACGGATATTGTACTTTTTTTCACATTTAATCACTTCCATTAATCTGGCAAATAAATTCCCGCATTTTCTTCCGATAAATTATAATCACCGATAGTCTTTTCATCGTCTATCTCGGCAAATTTTAGAAAAGATATTTTATCCGTTTGTTCCTTGTCAAGTCTAAAACAAAAACATATCGGAGTATCATTTTTCATGGACGTAATATAAACGGTGATATTTCCATCATCAATTTCCGTCCAGCCTTCGTGAAGTTCTCGCATTGGCTGACAGTAATCAAAAAAGCGATCTATTTCATCGTCCGTTACGCCTGAAGCCAGCATATTGTCAGAAAGCAGCTCACGAAATCTCTCTATGCGATCGTCATGATTTTTTTGCTGATAAATGTTTTTCCAAAGAGTAAACGCCATATCACTTTCCTCGGAATTAGCAGGATACACTACCCCTGCAACAAAAAGATCTTCACCTCCCTGATCCAGTCCGGCATCCGGCCAAATCTGGAGTTTCATGCTGTAGACTCCTTCTTTTTCCTTATCTTTTTCATTTATCGTCCACGCATTCCAAGTAAGCTTATAGTAGTTTTCTGTTGTTTTAAAAACGCATACCGGAGAAACAATACATCTTTCACCACCGCTCGAATATTTATTTGAGCTTGAATTATTCTGCGTAACTTCAACAAATTCGCCTTCATATATGCTGAGCATATATCCGATCCCTTCATCCAGATCCGGACAAAGATCTTTGGCACGAACAGAAAACAGATTTTTGATTGCGTCCGCATCGTTATTTTCCAAAGCCTTTATTACTGTTTCTGAAACACTCACATTCTCCGTCTGATCAATAACGAGATCACCTTCATAATGGCTGTTCAATTTTTCTACAACAGAACAGGACATTAGGCTTAACATCAATATTACGGACATTGTGCAGCAAAGCAAGTTTTTAAATTTTAACATAATATTCTCCTTACCAAGTCAGAGTTACAATGTATGAACCCGAATCTTTTTCTGGAATATCCCATCCGACTTCCCCTGCATTAAATTTTCTGAAAGAATCTAACATTATATCTTTGTTTTCTCCAAAGCTCGAAAAAATCTATAGTAGTTACGGCTTGGAGATCCTCAGCTTTAACATTCTGAACCAACGGATCAAATCCCGTTATCCACCATTGTAATTCATCTGGTTCATGTTTATACAGCTGCTCATCATCACTGAAGATTCCATCCCCCATTAGAATCATGATATAATTCAAGAGTCATATCAACAGAATATTCTCTGTTAACTTCGGCATAAAGATATGAGTATTCACCATTTTCCATAATATAATTTCCATACTCATCAATTTCTCCATCTTTCACCTGATAAATACCTGTTTCAGCGCCTGCTCCAAGGTTCATATAGTCGCCCTTCCATGACCATATTATAAATTCTTCTCCTTCATATATGAAGACAAAATCGGATGCTTTCTCACAAATACTGCAGCGATTGTTCCTACCTCCGCAATTTTCTTTATCAGCCAGACACCACCTATCTGATAAAATATTCCAACTGCAAAGGTTACGAAATTCCTGAATCCTTCACTATGAATTAATTTACCTATAAAATTAAAAAAATCAAAATATATAATTTTATTCCATAAATCTTTACACCATTCACAAGCTGAATCAATCCACTCTTTAGCTTTTTCCAACCAGCTTTTCTCAATATCCGGTTTTTAAGTATTCATACTTATCGTAAAAATCATCTTTGCTCTTATTAATAACATCAGCGACATCGCCGTCAATACGCACAACATATTTCTATTATTTTATTGCCAAATGTTCTATTTTTTATTAATATAAATTATTTTATCAGGATCAACATTTTTCAAAAGATATTCTGACATTATTTCAAATCCGTCCATAAGAGTTTCAACAGCAAAATGCTCAGAGTTCACATAAATTAAAATTTTTTCATTAACCCCTAATCTAGTATCATTAATTATCCATTTTATCTTTGTTATTTCTGAAACATCCACACTATATTTGGATCCCAAAATCTTCCTAACGGTTATTTTGCTGCCACTTACTACAATTTTTAATTTTCTTATCCACAATAATGAAATAGCTATTGGAATAAAAACGAATAATATTGTTGAAATATACATAGAGAAATGTGGAGGATTACCAAAAATTGTATACATTACGTTTAAAACAATGAAAAAAGCAGTTATAAAAACTTCACCTTTATAAATCTCTGACGGTATCTTCACAGTAAATTTCGATTTTGATTTCATTGATCAGACCTTCTTCATTTCTTATTAATTTTGTGACAACTCTCTCCATTCGTCATACCATTCCTTAATCCCATCAAAAAACCACTTGCTATATTTTCCAATGCACCTCCAGAAAGTCCTGAAATTACACCATTTCTAATTGTTTTATAATGAAATTTTTTAATACTTCCCTGTTTTAATTTTGTTATTACCATTTTAAATGAAGCATCATAGCTATTTATGCCTGAAAGTCTTTTGAACACCGGAATTTTTTTCGAAAGAGTTTTTGAAAGCTTTCCAGTAATTTTACTTAAAGCAACACTAAAAAAAGCCGCTGTTCCTGTGCTTAAACCAGTATCAAATAATATTTCAAAAGTCGATCGTTTTTGTCCCCCAGTGATATTTTCAAGATTTTCGCCAAAAAACGTTGATATTGCCGCCTCTGCTGAACAAGCAGCAATTGGATTAGTAAGCAATAATAAAACACCGCCAGCAAAACCGCCTATCGCTGATCCAATATATGATTGCCAGTTACCATCCCAATCGCCTGTTATCGCACATGAAATAATATCACTAATTAATTGACCTGAAATGCCTACGATTGCTCCAACTACACCAACAGCAATTACTGGAATTGCCGTTCCAAATGTTGAAATACTCAATATAACAATACCGACAACAATGACAATAGTCACAAACACACTAACTATTGACTGCCAATTTTCCTTGCACCACTCACAAGCACTATCCCATTTCTCTTCCAACCAGCTTTTTTCAATATCCGGTTTCAGGTATTCATATTTATCATAAAAATCATTCTTGCTTTTATTGATAGCATCAGCCGCATTTTGGTCAATAATCATAACATCAGAAATGTATTCATTAATATTTTCTTTCAATGACTCAAGTGATTCAATTTTGTCCTCTTGGGTCTGCGTTGATGATTTTATCGATCTGATAACATCATCAACGTCGCATATGCTTTCATCTATGGAAAGCACTTTTGATTTCAGTGATTTCAAATCAGACTTATATTCTTTTACTGCCTTTCTTGCGTGGTTTATCAGGCTTGACATCTGATTTACTTTGCCTGCGTATAAAGTAATAGTTGCCATATATTCACTTTTAAACCTCCTGTATTTTATCTTTCAAATGATCATATAAAACCTAGAACTTCATTTCTTAGTTTCACATCCATATTGGATAATGAATAATCTACACATTCTGCCTCAGATATGTTGTGAACATACGATTTGTCCAGGTAACCCTTTTTCAGCATACATATCGGCAAATTATGAGCTGCTCTAAACAGAATATTCAAATGAGGTATATCAAACTTTTCTTCTGACAAATCCAGATCAATCACAGCAAATATATAATTCAATAGTTTGAGAACTCTTTCGTAACATGAATTTGACTCAAAATTATCCTCAGCAAGTAATGAATTGTAATATTTTACGGCATATTCAGGATCATTTTTTATTATTGATGTAATGTTATTTTTTATTGCTTTGCAATAATCATTTCCTAATTTATAGTATATAGCATTGACAAGGTGCAAAACCATTTTCAATAGTGCCATATGTTTTCTAAGTTCAATTATCTGTTTGTTTCTTATGTGTTTAGTGGTTCGCATCTTCTCATAGTTTAAACCTCAATACAATATTTCAAATAATAAATATTCCATCTCATCTAACCTTAATTGTTTTTCAAAAACGCATACCATTCTGCTCACCAATATACAGCCGTTGTTGCCGTTGGATCATTTGTTACCACTTTATGCTCTTATTTAAAATCAAGTGTAACACAAAATCTTTGTGCGATGTCGCCTTAATTAATAGGGTAAAGCCTATAATAATAGCCATTATCAGAATGTTTCTTTATACATTTAAATTCCGCTTCATTCTTTTCAAAACTTGCATATTTTACTTGCGTACTTTCGTTTTGTCTATATGGATAAATAATAAATTCTGGAATTTTATTTGTAAAATCATAATCTGAGACTTTGAAAAATTCTTCATAAGTAACATTGTTATTATCAATGAAAATAATCCCATAATTTAAATCGAGATATGTATTATAATTTATATCAAATGCATCACATATATCTTTCGTTTGCGTTGACGGTCCATATACAATACACTTATCCCATTCAAAGCCAGTAAAATCAGACATATGTATAATAATCTCGGTATCATCATTACATTTTTTTATAATTTTATCCTTTAACGATTTTGAATGACGATAATTTATTATTGAAAAAATGCTCAGTATAACTCCCATACACAATACTCCAATCAAAATTACTCTAATATATTTCTTGACCAATTCAATCACCTTTTTTATTATAGTATTTATTATCTGGTGGAAATCCGTTTTCATCAAGTGTTTCCAATATAATTAAATCATCTTTGTATCGTTCGTATGAAAGTCGTTCTTTTACAATCACATAATGTCCATCATCAGTTTCCTTCACAATATTTAATCCATTTGTATAATAGTAATCTAATACTTTTTTTGCTATATCTTTGGATGTACTATCAATTGATGTTGTTTTTCCAATCTCCCGTCCAATAACATTATTTAACAAATCAACTGCTTGATCAGCATCACCTAAAGTTTTAAACCTATGCGAGTATATATCTTTGATTTCATGAATAACGTTTTGATTTTTTTCATGAGCATTACCAACTTGTAAGCCTATATTCTCTCCCCACTTACTTGTTATAATTGAAATCCAAAAAGTGTGTCGAAAAGCATTTACTTCTGATCCTTCTTGAGCATCATTATCTTCAAAATCAAATGCATTTGCAAAACGAGAGGCATTTGTACTAATATTAGTATTTCCCACTCCAGGCTTAACTTTTCCAATTTGAAGAGATATTATCGGATGCCTTAAACCAAATGATATAGTTTTTAAAGTGTCACTTTTGAATATCTTACCAAGAATATTAAGTGGATATCCAAGTAAGTAAATACTTGAAGCAAGAAAAGCGATACCACAAACGGTCACACTTACCACTGTAGCTAATTTTACAGACAATCCCAAAAAAGTCAATAGCGGAACTAACGATGTAAATCCCGTGATTACAATTGCTGTAATTATCAACACAGCGCCAATTACTATAACAATTTCTTTCCAATGCTCCTTGCACCATTCGCCGACTTTTTTGCAGCCGTCTTTGAATTTCTACCAACGGCTTTTTTCACATTCGGGCTTCATGTAGTAGTACTCGTCGTAAAAATCGTCTTTGCTCTCAATAATAGTCAGAGTTTATACAGTTGTATTTTACTACAACTCCTAATAGTATCTAAAAGCTGTGAGACTTTTTCTTGGTTGCTTGGCATTTTTACACCTCCGTAAATTGATATCAAATATGCCAACATTGATTAAAGATTCATTAATGGCATCATTATTTCCCAATATACTTCCATATCGGATACTTCAAGATTTTCTATGTCATCTTCCCCATTGAGGAATAGTGGTACTTTGTAACCCACACATTTATTGTGAGGCAAAACAAAATTGCCATTTGCCTCAAACCATTCAGTGAAGAACTCAGACGCCAAGCAAGCGTCATGATATTGTGGTATCTCACTATCATGAAAATTCACAAAGTTTTCTTCTGTATTAAGTATCTCTCCTGTACCTGGTTCAAATATCAAGACTACATCTCTTTGCGTATCCAGTGCAAAATTTCTGCCTAACCAATCATATCCGAATACCTGTATGCCATTTTTGAATTTAGGGAAAGCTCTCTTGAGTATCTCATTCCACTTTTTTACATCATTTTTGTTGTGTATACGATACAAACCATTCAAAAATGTTTCTCCGCCATAAATGTCCATAAATCCAGACATATCGGTCACATTATTTTTGTTTTCAACACCTACAAAATCATAAAATTTCTCAAACATCTCTTTTTACCACCTTATAAATTTTTTTGATCTACCATTTTAAAATTTCTTAAAACTGTCCCATAATCCAAATTTTTTATTAAATATGCTATCTGGCTTCCTAAACTTCGATTTACACTTTTATCTAATGGGTTCATATTATGGATATCATCTATTCCACCAAGTTGTAAATCAATAGTGTGATCGACATCTTGTGTCTTTAAAACTGAATTTTCTCCATACTCATTCTTGTATTTTTTTGAAGCGGATGTGTTACCACGTTCTGGAATCGTTTTTGCTGTATCAGCTTTAGATAACGCTTTACATTTTGCTTCAGCTTCTGCTCATTGCCCTGGTGTCCAATCCTCTTTATATGATAGCTCTGCATCATATGTGCCGTCATCATTTTTTATCAGCTTACAATTCGAATTATGAACCCAAACTCCATTCTCGCCAACATAATAAGTATGGAAATCCTCCACCTGAAAATTGTAAACCTTTAATTTTCAGCCCATTCAATATTATCTGGCATTTCACGTTTATAAAAAAATTTTTTGGCTGCCTCGAAAGCTTTATTTACCGAGATAATTGAATCTCTTCTGATTTCAATTTCTTCCTCAGGTGTATTAGTATAAAAAATACAATATTCATTGGTCTGACCGGTTTGGCGACCAACTGACTGAAAACCGAGTGACTCCTCGTCTGGAAAATAGGTGAGATTCGCCATTTCTTTGTTTACTAATACCACTAAGCAAGGATTCTCTTGAGTATTATTAGTAATCCAAAACTCGTTGACACCATCACCATATTTTTTTTGTAATATTTCTGAAAATTCAGAAATATTATTTGCATATTCAATTCCTCCAAAATGTTTTATTTTCATTTGATTACCTTATTCCTTTCTTATTTGATTTTCGGAACAGTGCTATTTCCAATGTATGTCTTTGGAACTGGGATAGCACGAACATTATTTGCAACCGAATTACTTGGAGGTACCACGGTTAATTTAGCGCCTTTTGGAAGTAGAGCTGGAACTTGTCTATCGCAGAATCCACAAGTTCCATTAGGGTTATTATGAAATACAGTTGCTTCATTTATACCATTTTCTCTCATGTATAAAGCAGCTTTTCCTTCAACATGACTTGCTGATTGTGCTTTATATTGAGGATATGAAGGTGTCGAACTATTTCCTGATTTAAAAGAAATTTGCTTTCCATCTGGAGTTACCATAACGCCCTCTGTTGTTTTTCCATCATATTTTGGAAGCACAGGCTTTTCTTGATTACAATTTGCATTATGTACAAGCAGTCTACACTTGCCAACATGATAAGTATGGAAATCTTCCACTTGAAAATTATACACCGTAACAGGTTCGTCTGTCAATTCGACAGAATGATTTTCAACCAAAAGAACATTGCAATTAGAATCAAGAAGTTCATCACCGATTGCAAGTTCTCCTGCATTGACAAAGCCACGATTATTTACATAGAACGGGTGGTCAACTGATATATATTAAAATTATTATCTAATATCCGAAACAATCTCAGCCAGAAAGTTCCACCATTTGTATAAATCATCAAATTCACGAATATAATAGTTTCCAAGGTATTTCGGATTACACATAACAATCAGTTTTTGAGCGGAAAGATCGGACAATTTATTTTCATTTTCATATTCTTCAAGTATACTGTATATTCTATCGGCATCTTTTATATAACCATTACTTAATAGATAGTCATGTAATTTAAGTAATTTATCTTTCATTTTAGATTTACCTCTCAATCGCACCATTGTATTTTCCACCGTCAGTAACAACTTGCCAACCGCCACCACTCCTCGGTATACCATCATCAGCAATAACTGCCCAATCAGGTTGTGCAGCTACCTTTCCCTCAAGCAAAATCTGCGATTTTGTTAGTTGCACTGTGCTTTCAGCCATCGAAGTATTATTCGGCGGCAGTGCCAAGTTATTAATTCTTTCTGTAGGAGTTACACCTGCAGATTCTCTTGTAACAAATACTCCAGATGCTTCTCCGGCATTTGATTCCGTAATCGTAAATGTTTCCCCTTCGAAACCTTCTCTTTTATAAATAGGTCCATCAAACGAATCTATAAGATTCTGAGCTGCTCGCTCATCTAATCCTCGTTCTTTTAATATATCCTTTACTTCCGATTGTGTAAGTTCAGTATACTTATCTGGTTCTAAGGAAACGTAATTCTTTCCCGCATTATGCACCAACACGCCCAATGTACAAACATGATAAGTATGGAAATCCTCCACCTGAAAATTATACACTGTAGTAGGTTCGTCTGTCAACTCAACATCAAAATTTTCAACTAAAAGAACATTTTCGTTTACATCAAGAAGTTCATCACCAACTATTAGTTCTCCTGCTTTGATAAAGCCTTGATTTTTTACATAGAACGGATGGTCAACAGTTGTAACGACTTCTTCGCTGTTCACAATAAGGTGTCATTTAGATGATAGACCTTCGATACAAATCATATACCTCAGTATCATTGCTTTCCAACAAGTCTTCAAAAGCGTCTACACCATTTTCGTTTAAATAATCCAGTTCATTGTCCGAGATAGGTATTGCAAACAGCCAGTTTACTATATGACCGTCAATAAGATGGCCTTGCAAATCCTCCCAGTATGACGGGATAGTGTAATAAATATGCCTCATTTCTAAGTTTTTATAATAATCATCAATAACATTCATGTTCACCATCCCAGGAGTGTACGAATAATGATCCTTGATAATATTGAACGCACAGGACGCTAATATATTAGGAAAACTTGTGAACTCACTCGTGCACATACCTATAAATTCCACCCTGATTTCTCTTCCTTGTCTATCTACAATTTCTATTGGATACTCTGACAAACCAATAGTTGAATATGTTGTAAGGCCAACATCTGGCCTATTTTCACCAATGTATATATCGATCTTATGACTTTCGGTTTCATCAGAATATGAAATAACCTTCGGCGTTAGTTTTACGGCCTCGTGAATGATTTTAAAAATCTCTTTTTTGTTTTGCATATTTTCCATATTGCACCTCCAAAAATTTATTTTGTTATATACATACTTTAAATACCAACTAATGCAATAATAGTTATTTAACTACCAATTCAAGCTTATGACAAATAATCTAAAATCATGGTCCTAAATATTGATCTGTCATATCTTCACAAGAATGACTTCTATTTGAACTTGGAAGTTCTGGGCGATAGTGGGACGAATCATTGTGTTCATCTAAAAACTGTTTTCTGTCTATACCACGTTCCTGTGCACTTGCTCGATGTTTTCTAAACTCATAACCAGGTTTATGCCCCATATCCCAAGGCTCATTGGGGTTAATTGGTTTTCCTGTTTTAGGATCACGAACAATTTCATCAGGAGAATTCGCCTTTGCTTCTTCCCATGTTTTATCCCTAACGCCTTTACGATAACCCGATGGACGTTTATATGCATCCCCTGCATTATGTACAAGTATGCGAAAACCACCAACATAATAAGTATGAAAATCCTCAACTTGAAAATTGTATACAACAGTAGGTTTTTTGTCAACTCAATATTACTTTTTTTCAATTGACAAATGACTGCCATGTGTATCGAGAAGCTTATCACTAAGTGTCAATTCACCTGCATTGACAAAGCCACGATCATTCACATAAAACGGGTGGTCAACTGTAGTGATTATTTCTTCGCCGTTCACAGTGAGATGAATGAGTGTGTTAACTTTTTCTAAGCATCCTTCAAAAAAACTATTCTTCAGGTTCTATATATCCATTTATAATATCATCAATATTATTTACAATTTCTGCAATCTCATCTTGTTCAAGTATAACTTCTATTACTTTATCATTGAATATATGTCTGCTGTTTTCATAATCATATTCTAATATAGAGGCTACAATTTTTACCTTTCCTTTTCCTTTAACGGCAAAAACAAATGCATTTTCATCTGTCAATGCCATTGGAGATAATTCGTATCGATAGTCATTATCATTTTCAAATTCAACTGGATAAACAAGATTGTATAAGGTTTTAAAGGCTTCAGATGTATTCATATTGTAAATGCTTGTATCAACAGGAATATTATTCAAAGAATTTTTTATATCAAACAATGACGTATTTACTATAGTATTTATAAGCTTCTTGGGAAATATTTCACTATCTATGCTCAAATTTAAATAGCCATTATTATCATTTATGCTCATGTTCCATTTGTCTACTCTGTCAAATATTATCGAGAATTTATATGGATCTCCAATAACCATTATTTTACCATCCTTTCTTGGGCAAATGAAATAAATTCTTTATATCATTTGGAACCTGACTGCCTTTTAATGAATTTGGTCCCTGATTTGTCGAACCACTCCAATGCCATAATGAGCCATCATTTTCAGTAGGTGAAAAACGATGAAGTGTCCCTGTAGATTTTTCATAAGTATACCGCTGTCTAGGATTTTTGTTTGAAGGTGTTGAATCTCCAAACAATTCAAAAGAATTTCGTGGCTCAGTTCCTGCATTTGGTCTATTTCCAGGTTGACCAGGCGTATGTTTAGGATTAGATTTATAACCAAGTCCATTAGAAGCCTTTTTTCTTTCTGGTACAGGAACATTTCTATAATCGTCACCTGCATTATGTACCAATATAGCTAATCCGCTAACGTGATATGTATGGTAATCCTCCACTTGAAAATTATACACCGTTGTAGGTTCGTCTGTCAACTCGACAGCAAAATTTTCAACTAAAAGAATATTGCCATTAGAATCAAGAAGTTCATCTCCGACTTTGAGTTCTCCTGCATTTACAAATCCGCGATTAGTTACATAGAATGGGTGGGTTTCGGTTGTAATAATCTCTTCACCGTTTATGACTAAATGAATAAGCTTAGAATCTTCTCTTACGTAAGTTTCAACCACTGTTTTCTCGGCAGTTTCAAAGGTTTCGTGGTTTGTAGAGATAACTTTATCTCCTGCTTTGATATTTTCAATGGCAACCATTCCGGCAACCGCCATTACAAGCGTTCCCGCCACAAAACATGACGGTTTAACTCCTGCACTGTTAGCTGCCTTGTTAAATCCGCTGTTCATTCCGCCGGTGAAAACAGCTACACTTGCTATAGTCGTCTGAG
>OBAI01001904.1_pt1 | contig 14356 bp, 14 predicted proteins | sample 1517461 | NCBI WGS metagenome assembly OBAI01 (sample SAMN04571696, study PRJEB22368) | human gut metagenome | biome: human gut; material: stool | host: Homo sapiens | place: Luxembourg | collected 2012-06-29
CGCCGTGCAGGCCCCGCAGCCGATGCAGGTCTGCAACTCGGGCATCTCGCGCAGGATCTCGTCGCTCTTGCGCAGATTGTTGCGATCCAGATCGATCACGCGCGGCTTGTTGATGCCGAATCCGAAATTCACCGTCGCCATCGTCCTATGCACGTTTGAGATATTCCGCCGCACGGTCGGCCGCCACGACCGCCTCCGACAACGACTCGCCGATATTCTTGGGCGCAGTGACCGCTCCGGCGTAGAAGATTCCGTCGACGCCGCTCTCGACATTGTGAAGGAAGGCGTCGCGGGGCGCCAGGAACCCGCTCGGCTGCACGTCGAGCCCCGCTCCGGCCGCGAAACGGGCGTTCGACGCATTGCTGCGCATCCCGACGATGAGCACCAGCATGTCGACCGACATTTTCAGCGGACGCCCCGTGAGCGTGTCCTCGGCCTTGATCTGCACGCGGCCGTCGAGCGTCGGGCTGGCCTCCGAAATGCGGCCGCGCACAAAGTGGATGTTGAGCCGCTGCTGGGCGTCGCGGTACATCTCCTCGTAGCCGGGCCCGAACATGCGGATGTCCATATAGAAATTGAAGACGTCGGCCGCGGGGAACATCTCCTTGAGCTCCATGGCCTGTTTGACGCCCGTGATGCAGCACACCTTCGAGCAGTGGTGCTGGCAGACCTTCTCGTCGCGCGAACCGACGCAGTAAGGCGATGCGGCGCGGCGCCGTGCCGTCCTTCAACGCCACGCGCCCCTCGTTGAGCATCCGCTCGATGTCGACGGTCGTGTAGACGTTGTCGTAGATGCCGTAACCGTACTCCTCCTTGATGCGGGCGTCGAAAAGGGTGAAGCCCGTAGCGACCACCACGGCGTCGGCTTCCAGCCGTTCGCCCGTCGAAAGCATCACGCCGTCGCGCGCCACTTCCGCGACCTCGCACCGCGTGCGCACCTCGACGTCGCTGGCGGCGAGCCGACGGCGCAGTTCGTCCAGCACCTCGTGCGCCGGCGTGAACGAAGGAAAGAGTTTGTGCCAGCCCGTGAGTTTTCCGCCCAGGTCGGCGTCGCGCTCCAACAGGAGCGCAGAGACGCCTCCGGCGGAGAGTTTCAATGCCGTCTGCATGCCGGCGATTCCCCCGCCGACGACGATTACGCGTTTTCCCATCACTGTTTGATATTGTAGACCGTATCCTGCGAACCGCAATTGACGATGGCGGAGGCGGGTTGTCCGATATATTTTCCGTTCATTCCCAGATATTTGGCTGCCGGATCGTATTCGATGCCCATCTTGTCCAGCAGCGGTTCGACGTCGACCTGGTGCATCTGCATCCCCAGCGCCCACGGATCGTAGCCGAGCACCAGTCCGGCCATCTCCTCGTAGGTGAGCACCGGAATGCCGTGCCCGTTCTCGCCGTAGGTACGGCCCTCCATCTCGGCGATCGTATACTGCCACTTGTCGATGAACATCGCGCAGCCGGGACAGTTGGCCACGATGAAATCGGGCTTGTAGGGGGCCATGCTTTCGAGTTTCTTCTGCGTGTTGGCCACCGAATAGCCCCGGTTGGCCTGCACCAGATAGTTGCGGAACCCGAAGCCGCAGCAGTGGCGCCGCTCGGGATAGTCGACGCACTGGCCGCCCCACGACTCGACCATGCCGGAGAGCACGTAGGGGAACTCCGAACCGCCGACACCCGACTTGGGAAAGATCTTGGCGTAGTGGCAGCCGATATGCTCCACCACGCGCAGCGGCTCGCCCGTGAGCACAGACGACGTCCGACGTGTGCGCCAGATTCTTGGGCTTGACCAGCGTGCGGCCCGTGGCCTTGTAGAGCGCCTCGCGCGCCCGCTCCTCGGTCTCGGGAAACTCCTCCCACGTGGCCAGTATCTCGGTGTAGATGCCGAACGAAGTGATGCACGACGAGATGAAGTTCTCGTAGCCCGCCTCGCCCATCAGCGCGAACTGCCGCGCCACGACGGTCATGATCGTCTCCAACGGCACGATATCGGCGTGATAGCCGATGCCCGTGCAGGAGGTGTGGAGCGGATCGTCGAAGCAGTCGCGACCCAGATCGTCGTGCATGATATCCAAAAAAGCCTTCTCGCTGCCCGGGAAAAAGTTCTGCCGGATGCAGCTGCGCACGTAGTAATAGCGGTCGTCGGCGATCTCCTTCTGGTAGTCTTGCCAATTTCTATTCATCCTCGTTCTGTGAATTGCGGGTGTATACATCCATGAAATAACGCTCGTCGGCACCGTCGTATCCCAACTCGCGCGCCTTGCGCTCGGAACAGCGTTCGATGTTCTCGAAGAAGGCCGTACCGCCCGTTTCGTCGAAGATGCGGTGCAGCTCGCCGAGCGTGGCGTCGTCGATTCGGCGCACGGCGCCCGGCCCCGGACGGTCGTAGGTGGGGTTGAACTGGCAGTAGATTTCGCGGTCGTTGCGGTAGACCCAACTCCAGACCGGCCCCTGTTCGGGATGCAGGTCGGGAGCGACGAGCTTGGGTGTCACGCAATACCCCGTGCGCAGGATATTCTCGCCGATCGTGCGTTTGAGCGCGAGTTGCTGGCGCCCCTTCTCGCTCTCGACGAAAAAGCCCAGCTTTTGGGACAGCGTACGCAGCGCCTGAATGACATATCCCGGCGTATTGCCGCGCGGACAGCGCGGACGGCACGACATGCACTCGCCGCAGAACCAGATCGTGTCGCCCTTCAACAGACGCTCGATCTGCTCCTCGTCGCGCGTCTGGACGATCGCCACGATCTGGCGCGGATCGTAGTCGTAGAACTCGGCCGCAGGGCAGACTCCCGTACAGATCCCGCAGTTCATGCACGACTTCAACCCCTCGCGGAAGCGAACGTCCTTCATCAGCATTTCGAAATAACGACTCATAACCTACAACTTTGCATCAGGCAAAGTTACCGGTAACGTATCGGACGGGAAACAGTATAAATACCTATTTTCAAACGCCGTTGCGCCGGAACGGCCTCCTTCCCCGCATCCGGCGCACGCAACCGGAGAGAGGGGCGAACGGCCTTCCGCACACCGGACGCGGCGTTCCGAAGCGCAATTTTTCCGTTCCGGCCATGCAGTAAACCGGCATGCGCCTTGTTTTACTTAAAAAATTGAAAAATACGAACGTCGCCTGCCGACGGCTTCGTCATTTCCAAATTTTCAGAAAAACATGAAAACGAATTTCCGATTCCCGTCCGGAACCGGCTGCTCCGGACGCCTGCTGCACGGCGCGCTGCACACGCTCGCCGCCGCACTGCTGCTCTTCGCGGGGAGTGCCTGCGAAAACGAAGACCCCGATGTCTACACGCCGCCCGCCCCCGAGCCTCTCGCCCCGCTGACGCTCGTGCCGAACATGGATCCCCGCGTACAGAACGACATCGAAATCGAAGAAGAGACGACGGGCGTCTACCGCATCCATACTACCGGAGAAGATCCCTATTTCTGCACCGTTCCCTTCGACGGAAACGTCCCCGCCGACCTCAACGTACTGGCCTTCGAATATCAAACCGACCGTCGCACGGACCACATACAGCTCTTCTTCTGGACGGAAGTCGACGGCGAAGTGATTCCCGACGTCGAACGGACGATCGTCACCACGCCGTTCGAGGCCGCCGACACATGGAAGGAGTATAGCGTGCGCATCCGCAAATGCCGCGAGGAGTTCTTCTGGGGCGAAGCGGGCAACCTGCTGCGTATCGACTTCGGCACGGTGAAGGACGCCGACATCCGCCTGCGCAACCTGCGGCTGCGCGAAATGACCGACGCCGAACGTGCCGAAGACGCGGCCGAAAACGAGAACGACCAGAATGCATCGGTCTACGAGGAACGGCTCAAAGAGTACCTCCACGCATCGTACACGAGCAAAGTAGACCGCGTCGAGGCGACCGCCGACAAAATCCGCATCACGGGCAGCTATGCGGGCGAAGGGAGCTTCCTGCTCTACGAACTGCCGCCCTACGCCGACATCACCCGCATCGAGACCGCCTACCAGAAATACGCCACACCGCTCACGCAGAGTCCGTTCGACGTCACGCTCGACCGCATGGCCTCGCCCGAAGGATTTCCCTACGACCGGCTGCTGTCGCAATGGGCCGTCGTATGCCGCACGGCCGAGGGCGACCGCATCGTCTCGCACGGCCGCTACGCCGACGAGGTCGCCGCGCTGCGCAACCTGCCGCCCGTACCGATGCGGTCGAAGAAGGGACTGGGCGGATTCTACGCCGGCGACTACACGAGCGATCTGGACGACCTGGGCATCACCAGCGCCACGGTCAACGTCAGTCCGTTGCAATTCATGTACCTGTCGCCCGCAAAGGCCGGCATGGTCGAACACGCCTACTGCGGCGAAACCTACTATTTCGACTCCGAAAAGCTCGATGCGCTCGACGCCACGCTCCGCGAAACCGCCGCACGCGACATTACCGTCGCGGCGATCCTGCTGGTCGATCCCGCCGCAGAGGCGCGCGACGCCGAACTCGGCGCCCTGCTGCAACACCCCGACTACACGCGGGGAACCTACACCATGCCCAACATGACCACCCCCAAGGCCGTGCGCGCCTACGCGGCGATGATCGATTTCCTCGCGCAGCGCTACTGTCGCGAGGACGACGCCTACGGCCGCATCGCGCACTGGATCGTCCACAACGAAGTCGACGGCGGCGTCGACTGGACCAACATGGGCGACGACAAACTCATCACGACCTATACGAACGCCTACGTCAAATCGATGCGCCTGTGCGCCTCGATCGTCCACCAGTACGACGCCAACGCCGAATTCTTCGCCTCGTTCTCCCATTCGTGGAGCCGCGCTTCGAACCCGGGCTGGTATCCCGTGCGCGACATGGTCGGGCTGCTCGGCGATTTCAGTCGCGCGGAAGGCGACTTCCGCTGGGCGCTCGCCTGCCACAGTTACCCCGAGACGATCTCCGACCCCTGTACGTGGCGCGAACCGAATGCGACTTTCGCGATGAACACCCCCTTCGTCACGCTCAAAAATCTCGAAGTGCTCAGCAAATGGGCCCTGACGCCGGCCAACCTCTTCCGCGGCACGACGCGCCGCTCGGTATGGCTCTCCGAAGCGGGAACCAACTCCCCCACCTACGCCGAAGCCGATCTGCGCAACCAGTGCGCGGGCTTCGCCTACGGCTGGAAGAAAATCGCCGCCCTGCCCGGCATCGACGGCATCCAGTGGCACAACTGGTTCGACCACCGCAACGAGGGGACGCTGCGCATCGGCCTGCGCCGCTATCCCGACGACGCCGAAGACCCCGGCGGCAAGAAACCGATCTGGGAGACCTACCGCGACGCGGGCACCGACCGCGAGGAGGAGGCCTTCGCGCCTTTCCTCTCCGTCATCGGCATCCCCGACTGGAACATTCTGCAACCCGTCGCAGACTGAAACGGACGAAAAACGGCATCGGGGCGTTCGAGCAATCTCGAACGCCCCGATTATTTTATCTCTGATGCCTGCCCGTACAAACGGACAAGCCGAAAACAGACCGGCTCACTCGGATAACCGGAACCGGTAAATCTCCGAATCGGAGCGGAACGCATAACAGTCGCCCGTCACCTCGTCGCAAGCGATCGACGTCACAGGAAAATCGAAGGTATAGACGTTGCGCAGAGTGCCGTCCCAACCGAATTCATGCAACTCGGGAGGCGCCGCCGCATCAGCCAGATAGAAAGCCAGCACACGGTCGGAAGTGGTCGTCATCGCCTCCCGAGTTGCATGAATTCGGACGGCGGCGCGTGGAAACGCTCACCAGACCGCTGCCGTCGCGGTTCCAGAAATTGACTTGATCGAGCAACGCACTACCCTCCACGAACCGTTCCCCAGCGGCATCGGCGAAGATCGTCCCGCCCGCGATATTCGGAACGACGGCCGACTGGCGGCACAGGTCGTAGCGGTACACGACCTCCTGCGCACGGTAGTCATACGAGCCGCAGCGCATAAAACAAATTCCGGGTATCGGGAAACTGCCGGCGTAACTTTACGGCATCAAACAGTATCCGATCATCGATCACGGTCGTTCCCTCGCGCAGCGAACGGGAGATATTGAACCGGAACAGTTGCAAGTCCACGCCCCGTTTCGAGAAAAGCCACATGCACACCCCCTCGGGAGTCGTTACGGGAGGGCCCGAAACATTGACATAAGTATACTCGTCCGGTCCGCGTCCGACACGGACGAACCGCCCCAGCAGACGCATGTCCCGCTTGTCGCAGACGGCGATCCGATAGTCGGGATCCATCATCGTGTAAGCCACGTAGAACGAGTCGGCGACATACCCGACGACGGCTCCCGGAATCTCGGCCGACAAAGGTTCGCAGACCAGCCGAATCGGCTCCGGCCGCTCTTCGCACCGGAACTCGCCCTTGTAAACATTCCCGTTCGAACCGCCGCAGGCGCAAAACAGCATGAATCCGACGGCCCACAGACCTCGACAAAATATATTCATCAATTTCAACATTGACTCCATGAACCTCCGTTCAGCGGTGTTCCGAGATTATACATATATTCACAAGGATTGCATACCCATACACCTCCAGTACCATAATAATAAGGATTCTCGAGACAAGGCCGATTCCCGGATTCCCCACGAGACAACGCTTCAACATTTGCTTTCAACAAAGGAGAAACATCAGAAGAAGAACTGAACAGACAAAAAGCACCTGCTGCCAACAGAGCAACAACTGCACCTACAAAATAATTTTTTTCATAACATCTTATATTTAAGATTAGTAATCAATCTCAAACATAAAACAAAATCCATGTAAACGCAAATTATTATTGCATTTATCAAAAGTTCTTACAAAATTCAAGGGAAGGGCACAATCGAATCGCCCCTGAAACGCAGATTTACCGAATTCGGAATATCGGTTCACTCGTCCGCTCCGCTGCCGCCGTCAGTGCAACCGGATATTCCCATCGGCAGGATCGTTGGCGACGAACTCGCTGCTAAAACCGGTCGGCGTGACATCGACCACGTTGATGCCCGTCGAGGCCCCGTAGAGCGGATAGCTCGACGCTCCCGCGATAATCATCGGAATACCGGCCACCTCGGTCAGCCCCGTGATATGGGTGTGGCCGGCGAAGACCGCACGCACGCCGTATCTCTTCATCAGCGCGGCGTACTCCGTGCGGAAAGGTTCGTCGTAGGCCGATTTGTGCGTGACCCGGCTGTCGGGACTCAGAACGAGCGGGTGATGCGTGAAGACGAAGATGTGATTGCACTTGCGGTAGCGCTCCAACTGCTTCCCGAACCACTCCAACTGGGCGCGGGCATCGGCCGCCGCACGTTCGCTGTCGCAGACCATCGCATTGCTGTTCAGCCCGATGAATGCAGAACCGTTGTAGGAGAACGAGAAGCGGTCGTAACCGAATTCGTCGAGGTACTGCGCCAGGGCTTCGGCCCCGTAGTCGGGAATGTCGTGGTTGCCGGGAATATGGAATACGGGGATCGACGCATCGATCAGAGCGATGTTCTCACGGTAGGCCCGGGCCTGCTCGGCGTTCTTATGGTTGTGTATCAGGTCGCCCGTCACGATCACGAAGGCCGGTTTAAGCTCGTTGACACGTGCGACGGTCGCTTTCAGATTGTCGACCGTCCACCGCCAGTCCTGCCCCTTGTCGCAGAAGCCCAGCTGCGGATCGGCGATCTGTACGAACGTGAAAGGCTCCTTCTTCGAGCCCTGTTTTTCGATCACGGGCTGCGCATCGGCCGCAAGCGACCACAGGCATCCCGCCAAAAGCAACAAAAACAACTTTTTCATCTTATTCGGTTTTAAGATTGAATTTCATTCTTCCATTTCCCGCTTCGGCATAGCTCGAACCGAGTTCGGCTCTGCACTCGGCTTAATGAAATGGTTGATCTCTTTCGTCCATTTCTCACCTCGGCAGAGTCCGAACAAATCCGGCTTAACGAAAAAGGCTCTTCTCCCTACCGCTTCCGTTCGTAGGTCTCGAACGTGAAGGGATACTCGTACCGTTCGCCGCAGGGGAACGACTCGCTCCCGACGAGCCGCCACTCGGCGGCGTCCCACTCCGGAAAGCGCGTATCGCCCTCGTAGGCGCGGTGCACGCGCGTGAGGTAGAATCGGTCGGCCGCAGGCAGCGCCTCGCCGTAGATCTGCGCGCCGCCGATGACGAACACCTCCTCCTCCGGCGGGAAGAGAGCGTATGCCTCGTCGAGCGAATGCACCGTCCGCGCACCGTCGAACGACAGTTCCCGCCGCGTGACGACGACGTTTTCCCGCCCCGGCAGCGGCCGGCCCAGCGACTCCCACGTCTTGCGGCCCATCACCACGGGATGCCCCGTCGTGATGCGTTTGAATCGGCGCAGATCCTCGGATATGTGCCACAGCAATCGGTTGTTATCCCCGATGACGCCGTTTTCGGCAACGGCTACGATAATCGAAATCATGTCAGTTTCAACTTTTAACGGTCGTTCCGGCGCCTCAGAACGACATGGGAGCCTTGATCGCCGGCCACGGGTCGTAGCCTTCGAGCGTAAAATCCTCGTAACGGAAATCGAAGATCGACCGCACGGCGGGGTTGAGCCGCATCGAAGGCAACTTGCGCGGCGTGCGCGACAACTGCTCGGCCACCTGCTCCATGTGGTTCAGGTAGAGGTGCGTATCGCCCAGCGTATGGACGAAATCACCCGGACGAAGGTCGCACACCTGCGCCATCATCAGCGTCAGCAGGGCGTAGGAAGCGATATTGAACGGCACGCCCAGAAACGTGTCGGCACTGCGCTGGTACAACTGGCACGACAGCCGCCCGTCGGCCACATAGAACTGGAACAGCACGTGGCAGGGCGGCAGCGCCATGTCGTCGACCTCGGCGACATTCCACGCCGAGACGATGATTCGCCGTGACTCGGGATTGCGGCGGATCGTATCGACGGCCCGTGCGATCTGGTCGATCGCACTGCCGTCGGGCCGTCCCCAACTGCGCCACTGCCAGCCGTAGACGTGGTTGAGATCGCCGAAGCGGTAGCCCTCGACGGGCGACTCCCCGCCCGCGGCCGACAGGAACGTCTCGCGGTCGACGGGCAGCACGCCGTGGCGCACGCACAGTTCGTTGTAATAGCGGTAGGCGTCGTTGTCCCAGATATGCACGCCGTTCTCGACCAGATAGCGGATGTTGGTATCGCCCCGCAGAAACCAGAGCAACTCGTGGATCACCCCTTTCAGGAAGACCTTCTTGGTGGTCAGCAGCGGGAATCCTTCGCCGAGGTCGAAACGCATCTGGTGGCCGAAGACGCTGCGCGTGCCGGTTCCCGTGCGGTCGCCCCGCACGACGCCTTCGTCGCAAATCCTGCGCAGCAGATCGAGGTATTGTTTCATAGCGTCACAGTCGTTTGAGTTCCAGCTTTCCGGCATCGTCCAGCACGGCACAGGCCGGAGCGTCCCACGCCCCGAGCAGCACGACCCGCAGGCCGTCAGCCGCATAGTCGCGCGCGTAGTGCATGTGGCCGAAGATATAGTAGTCGACCCGATCGATCCGCTGCCGGTCGCGGGCATAGGCGATCAACGGTTCGGTCACGCTCCGGTCGGACTCGCCGCCATGCGACTTGCGCGAACGACCGCTCCACCAGCGGCCGAACTTCACCGCCCAGTCGGGATGCACGCCCCACGAAAAGAGCCAGCGCAGCGGCCGCGACCGGAAAACACGATTCATGAAGCAGAGCCACGGCAGGTGGCCGACGTTGATATTGTCGCCGTGCGCCAGAAAGAGCCGCTTGCCGGCGAGCGTCACTACCTGCGGTTCGGTATGGATCTCCACGCCGCATTCGCGGTGCAGGTAGTCGCCCACCCACATGTCGTGGTTGCCGGTGAAGAAGACCACGCGCACGCCGCGGTCGGTCAGTTCAGCCAGTTTGCCCAGCGTGCGGACGAACCCCTGCGGCACGACCCGCCGGTATTCGAACCAGAAATCGAACAGGTCCCCGAGCAGGTAGATCGCCTCGGCATCGCGGGAAACGGCGTCGAGCCACGCCGTGAACCGACGCTCGGTGCGCCGCGCCGTCGCCGGATCGCCGGCACCCAGATGAATATCCGAGGCGAAGTAGATCATCGCCCTTACAACAGTTTTTCGAGTTGCTGTTCGAGCGAAGTTCCGTAGAGATCTTTGGCGACGATGTCGCCCTTGCGGTCGATCAGGTAGTTGGCGGGCAGTTTGCGGACGTTGTAGATCGTCAGCGCGGGCGATGCTTCGCCGCGCAGGTCGCAGACCGAAATCCACGGCAGCGACTGCTCCTGCACCGTATTGATCCACATTGGTTTCGACGTCTCGACAGCCACCTGGTAGACTTCGAACCCGCTGTCGTGGTATTTCTCGTAAAGTTGTTTCAGGTCGGCGTTCAGCGCGTTGCTGTTACCCAGCGACGGCGACCAGAAGTCGATCAGCACGACATTGCCTTCGAGCGACGACAGCCGCACCTTCTTGCCGTACATGTCGGCGATTTCCAGATCGGGGAAGCCCGCTTCGGAGACCGTCGCCGAGAGGTTCTGCAACGCATCGAGGCGCGAAATCTCGGCATGGAGCGACGCCAGATAGGGCGACTGGGGATAGCGCTCTTCGAGCGCATCGGCCACCGTGCGGTAGTAGACGGCGTCGCCCTGCCCGTTGAAGAGGTAGCGGTCGCCGGGCAGGCGCTGCGAAAGCGCATAGACCGCCGCGATCGACGCCTTGTGTTCGACGATGAATGCGAGCTGCGCACGCTTGATGCGCAGGTATTCGTCCGAATAGGCTTTGGCAAGGCGTTTGAGCTCCTCCTCCGACTGGCCGTTGCGGGCATAGGCTGCGGCGATGTCGTTGAGCTTTTCGGCCCCCTCGACATAGGCGAGGTTGAATTCGCGCAGCAGCGACGACTCCTCGTTCCCCTCGACCGTATAGTTGCGGGCGAAACTGCCCGCCGAATTGATCGTCAGGCGGTCGCCGCCCTCGATCAGCACGGGCACGCTCTCGCCGTTGTAGGAGATCGTGTAAAGCGACGGGGTGGAGGGGACGTTCTTCAATTCGAACCGGTAGTTGCCCGCGTCGTCGAGCGACACCGAATCGATCAGGGGGGCCTTGCCGCCCGCCGAAAGCTGTTCGATGTAGACCTGCCGGGCGTCGGCTCCGACCAGGCGGCCCGAAATCTTCACCTTGGACGACTGGCAGGCGCCGAGCGTCGCCGCCGCCAGAATTCCCATCACTATCTTGCTTTTCTCCATTTTTTCGCACGTTTTCATTCAGCGCGGAGAGCGTGCCGCTCTTCCCGACGCAGGAAACACACAATATTCGGTTTCGGCGAACGAAGGAAAGACCGCGCGTACCGGGAACGTCGCCGTCCGCGGGAATATCCCGCACGAGGCCGTCCGCGCAACACGACGGGCCGAATCGCACCGTTCCCTATCCCGCTTCCGGCGGGATACGCCGGCCGCAACCGGATTTTCGTAACTACAAATATAACTTTTTTGCCTTATAACGCAAAATTATTTGGTCGAATTGTACGAACGGCCGTTTTTAACGTATCCCTGATGCTGCCCCTGGTGATTCTGCTGATAATTGCCCTGACGGGCACGCGGATTGTTACGGCCTTTCTGCACGGGACGTCCGCCGGTGCGCTGGGGGCCTTTTTGGGGGTGGGCCGTAAAGTGTTGTTTATAGTCGCTTCGGAGATTATTGATAGCAGCTTCGTCTATCGAAATGTTCCCGCCGGACATTTGTCTTATATCTTTTATGATCACCTCGTTGTTGGGGTGTTCCTGATTGTACTCGTAGCTCTTGGCACGCATGTAACGCGCCAGATTGTCGACCGTCCGGCTCACGTCGGGACTGCTTTTGCCGACCAGCGAACGGATCATCTCTCCCACATATTTCCCGTAATGCTTGAACAGGATGCGCCGCTGCGAATAGGGCATCCTCCGCGGTGCGACCGTCAGATCCTGACGCGAGGGACGCGGATAGGGAGAGTCCACATCCAACTGAAAATCAGACATGATAAAGAGGTGATCCCACAATTTGTGCGTGAAGTCGGCCGTATCGCGCAACAGCGGGTTCAGGTTGCCCATCACGGCGATGACGGCCTTGGCCTGCCGCGTCCGCTCGCGGCGGTCTTCGATTTCGAGCAGCGACGCGACCATCTCGTGGATATGGCGCCCGTACTCCGGCAGGAAAAGTTTGCAGCGGGTGTAATTATAATTCTTTTTCATAACGGAATTGATTCGCGCAGACCGTCCCGCAGCCGGAACATTGTTCCGTTCGGACCGAATACATCGAATTTTTAATGGTAAAAAAGGCTCTCCGCAAGCGTTTGCACCGAACTTACAGGAGTTTGACTCGCCTGAAAATTTTCACTAATTTGGCTACAAATGTAAACAAAAAATCGAGAGAAAACAGAATATTTATGACAAAAGTTTTAATTTTAGACCATTCAAAAAGTATGCGAAAGACGCTCGGCGAACGACTCGCATACGAAGGTTATGCCATCGAAGCCACGGACGACGTATCGGAGGCTTCCGAAATGTGTCGTCAAATGGCCTTCGACGTAGTCCTCACCGACGACAGCAGCAATGCTTCGCCGCTCGGAATTCCCTTTATCGTACTCGCGGGCGCGGGCGACAACCAGATTCAGCGCGCCGTCACCGCATTCCGCGACGGTGCGATGGACTTCCTGCAAATCCCCTCCGACATCAACCGTCTCTACGACACGCTGCGGCGTTACTCGGAAGAGGAGGCTCCGACACAGACGCCGCTCCCCAAACAACGCATGTCCGCACATGCGATGGGACGCGCCCGGCGCACGCGCGCCTCGTCCGTGCAGCCCATCATCGGCTCGTCGAACGCCATCGGCAACGTGCGGCAGGTCGTCGAACGGATCGCAGCCTTCGATACCCGTACCCTCATCACCGGTGAGAACGGGACCGGCAAGGAGCTGGTCGCCCGCTGGCTCCACGCCAAGAGCAGACGGGCTTCGGGCCCCTTCGTCGAAGTCAACTGCGCGGCCATTCCCTCGGAGCTGATCGAAAGCGAACTCTTCGGCCACGAACGCGGCGCCTTCACCTCGGCCATCAAACAGCGCAAGGGCAAGTTCGAACAGGCCACGGGCGGTACGCTCTTCATGGACGAGATCGGCGACATGTCGCTCGCGGCCCAGGCCAAAGTACTGCGCGCCCTCCAAGAGAACAAGATCTGCCGCGTGGGAAGCGACAAGGACATCGACGTCGACGTACGCGTGATCGCAGCCACCAACAAGAACCTGCGCGAGGAGATCGCCAAGGGGAATTTCCGCGAAGACCTCTACCACCGTCTCAGCGTCATCGTCATCCGCGTCCCGCCCCTGCGCGAACGCTCCTCCGACGTTCCCGAACTGACGCAGCATTTCGTCGACGAAATATCGTCCCTCTACGGCATCCCGCCCAAGCCGATCGACTCCGACGCCATGGAGGCGCTCTCGGCGATGCGGTGGAGCGGCAATGTCCGCGAACTGCGCAACGTAATCGAACGGCTCATCATCCTCAGCGGCGACACCATCACGATCGATGATGTACATAAATACTGCCAATCGTAACGCCGCCCGCACAAAACGGAAAACGGAATCTCTCGGAGATTCCGTTTTCCATTGATAACCAGCGATGAATCCGGCTCCGAAGAACCGACCGGAAAGATTACAACAGTTCGAGCAACTCCGCAGGGCGGTCTACGATGTGCCGGGCACCGCTCTGCTCCAACTCGGCACGCGTGCGGAACCCCCACGTGACGAGTCAGTATTTCGCCGACGACCGCCGGATCGGGTTTGAGCGGCACGTCGGGACGCTGTCCCAGAACCACGTCGAAGCGGATGTCGGGGAAATAGCGGCCGATGAGCTTCTCGGTGCCGGCCTGGAACTTGTTCGACGCGACGGCCAGCCGCACGCCCCGCCGCTGCAACTCGGCCAGCAATTCGGGAATTCCCTCGTAAGGGAACGTATGTTCGTCGATATGCGCGAGATAATACGCTACGAAATTGCGCCGCACGGCGTCGACCGTGCAGGGCGTGCGCAGTGCTTCGGGAAGTGCGCGCTCCACGAGCCGCATGATGCCGTTGCCTACGAAACGACAGTAGTCTTCGTAACTGTGCTGCGGCAGTCCGCGCAGCGCCAGCACGGCGTTGCAACTGACGGCCAGATCGCCGATCGTGTTGAGCAGCGTTCCGTCGAGATCGAAAATAGCGAGTCGGGTCATCGGATTCTCTGTTTATTTTGCAGCAAAAATACGCAAAGCGGGGGAACCGGACAACTCCCTCCCCCCCGCATTTGTAGCTCCACCGCGACTCGAACGCGAATTTAGGGTTTAGGAAACCCTCGTTCTATCCCTTGAACTATGGAGCC
>OBAI01001918.1_pt1 | contig 14244 bp, 10 predicted proteins | sample 1517461 | NCBI WGS metagenome assembly OBAI01 (sample SAMN04571696, study PRJEB22368) | human gut metagenome | biome: human gut; material: stool | host: Homo sapiens | place: Luxembourg | collected 2012-06-29
AGCAAAATGAAAAAATAACCCAATCAAATGCCACAAATATGAATAACATAATAAAATTCTATTTGCTCCGAGGCTTGCTACTTTTCTGCACAGGAATAGGATTACTCGCCGTGGGTTGTTCTAATGACAACGACGATTCGTCCCGCGAACTCGCTTCGAAAACCAATTTAACGCTAACGGAATACTACAATGAGCAAGGAACAATAACGGTGCCCGCCTGGGAGAGGAATAACAGGGCCGGACTGTTTGTTACGGACCAAAACGCTCCGGAAGCCGTCTATACAGCACCGATCCAGTCGGGATCACAAAAATCGCTCTTTCTCTTCACACTCGACGCACCGCAACATGCAACCTCGACGGTCGTCGCATTTTGGCCCTCGGATGCCAATCTCCGCTGTGAAAACGGCACGTTAAAAACTGTCATCCCTACGATGCAAACGGGTTTTGTCACCCCGATTCTCGTCGGCAAGGCCACAGCACAACTCAATGCCTACGAGGGTTGCAGTATGGAACTGAAAAACCTTTTCTGCACGATGTATATCAGCGCCAAGAAAGGCCACTATTCAGTCAGCAAAGTGGTCATAAAGGCCAACGGCGGCGAAGCAATTGCAGGGGAATTCACCGTTGACATCGATGACTGGTCAACATCAGCATCAGAACAGACGATCACTGTAACACTGCCCACCCCCATGGATTGTTCACAGGAAACACAACTGATACCCGTTATGATCGCCCCTGCGACACTCTTGCAAGGGTATACTGTGACCATCTACGATTCCAAAGGCGAAGATATAGCTTTAATCAAAAAAACAGAACCGGTGACCTTGGAGGCCGGAGGCAAGCTCGACACTGATTTGATGGCAGGCCCGGCCTTCCCGAGCCAGTGGATCTTCTCGGCATCGACTGTCGGACAGTACAACTCCTCGTGGAGCGCTTCGAACATGCTTCCGTCGACCTCGGGCAGTTCGGGTTGTATATCCGTCGTACGCGGCGAGGCCAACGTCGGGCGTGAATTCACCCGCACGGTCAATTCATACCGTCCCTCCGTCTCGACAATGGTCGAAGGTGACTACTGGCTCTACACCCTGCCCGTAAGGCGACTCGAAGCCGGTACGGCCGTAGAGTTCGACGCCACGATGGCCGGCGAAGCCAATTCGCCCAAATACTTCATCGTGGAGTATCTCGACGGAGGTGTCTGGAAGAGCGTCGAAGAGGACCTGCTCACCGCACCCGAGGACCCCTCGATCCGTTATTCCTACAAGTGCTCGGGCGTGGCCACAGGAACCAACTACCAGCACGCCAGCATCATGCAGACCATCCGTTTCACCGATCCCGTCGAGGGTGCGGTGCAGATCCGCTGCCGCGCTGTGGGTCCTTACACCTGCACGGGTGGTACACAAGACATTTCGGCTGACGACTCAGCAAGTCAATTACCCCAATTCGGGTTCTCGGGCTCTTATGTCCAGAACCTCGGCACGGCGGTCCCGGGCGACACGAAAAAGGTGCTCTGCCTCGGCAACTCGTTCTCCTATTACAGCAACCCGGCGTGGATGCTCAAAGAGATCGCCTGGAACGAAGGCCACTATCTCAATGTCAAGGGGCATTTCAAGGGTTCGCAGAATTTCGGACAGCAGTTGGGGCTGTCGTTCTCGACCGACGCCATCGACATCGGAGGCTACGACTACGCCTTCATTCAGGACCAGAGCCAGAATCCCGCGACCTACGGACGCGACGGCACGGCGTCAATAGCTGCCAACTGCACGGCATTGGCGGACAAAATTCGGGCGAAATCGGCCTCCTGCAAAGTCATTCTCGAACAGACCTGGACCTTCTCGGCCAGCAGCTACGGCGGATTCACCGACTTCGCGACTTTCGAAAACTACAATGCCAAGGGTGCACGTGCCATGGCAAAAGCCGCCGGAACGTGGATATCGCCGATCGGCGAAGCGTTCCGTATCGTGCGCGAAGGCTCTTCGGGCATCAACCTCTACCACACCGACAATAAGCACCAGTCGGTCTACGGCGCCTACCTGAAAGCCTGCGTCAACTACCTCGTGCTCTACGGGGAGGCGTTCGGCAGCTCGCCCGCCGACTGCGGCATCGAGGCATCGAAGGCCGCCTACCTGCGCAGCGTCGCCGAACAGGTCGTACTGGGACATGAAAACGAATACTTAATCCAACGATAACCGATGATACGAACAATCAACAAACTGCTGATCCTCGCAGCGGCTCTTTCGGGAGCCGCCTGCGGGGAGCAGGCCGGCACGCCGCAGGAAACCTTACCTCCGGAAACGTCATGAAAACCTGCAGCAAAGTCATTCTTAATAAAATAAAAAACGTTGAACAATGAAACGCTTTTCATTGAATAAAATTCGAAAATCAATATGGTTCGGAATAGGATTCGGAATGACCGCATATTTCATGGCGGGCTGCTCCGATAACGATTCCTCGGAATACATCGAATTAGCCGCAAAAATCACCCTGACCCAGTCAGAATATTACAACAACGAAGGAGAAACAACGCTTCATCCATGGACAAAAGACGATAAGGCCGGCATTTTCGTCATCAGGGACAACTTTTTGCAGAAGATCAACATCTCCCCAATTCAGACAATCGCCGAAATCGCTTTTTCTGCTCAATTTCAAGGCCCCGAAACATAGCAATGCAACATTAGTGGCTTTCTACCCAGCCGATGCGAATCTCATATATGAGGACGACATATTGAAAACGACGATACCCACAACGCAGACAGGAACCGTCGCTCCACTTCTGATCGGACAAACAACAGGTCGCATCGACTCTTACGAAGGGTTGCACATGGAGTTGAAACACCTGTTCAACACCATGTATATACCTGTTTGGGGAAGCCATGCAATTGCCAAAGCCGTTATACAGGCCAACGGCGGGGAAGCCATCGCCGGAGAAACTTCAATCAGGCTTAAGGACGGTGTTATTTGCGCATCGGAAAAGAGTGTTACCGTAAAGTTTTCCACACCGCTGGACTGCTCGGCTGAGATCAAACTGATCCCGGTTATGCTCGCGCCTGTAACCCTGTCGCAAGGATACTCCGTGACCATCTATGACATTAACGGGATTTCATATACTGTTTCATCGGACAAGCCAATCACGCTGACAGCCGGCGGCAAGGCTGATGCTGACGAGGCCCGTTCGCCTTATGTCATCGAAACCATCTCTTTCAACATCCGTGTCGACAACCCCTCCGATGGAGACAACATCTGGAAGAATCGTAAACAAGCCGTCATAACGATGATAAACAGGCAACAGCCGACCATAATGGGTTTACAAGAAGCACAACCCCATCAAATCACTTATTTGGCAAAACAGTGCCCGGAATATGCTTGGTACGGATTAGGACGCGATACCGGTGAAGCACCTCCCAAAACGGAAACATATGCCTCTGAAGAGTGTATGGCCATCTTTTTCCAGACATCAATAGTCGAAATGCTGGATAAAGGAACTTTTTGGCTGTCAGAAACGCCTAACATACCCTCGAAGGGTTGGGATGCCAATTACAACCGAAGTTGTACATGGGCGTTATTCAGACAAAAAACAACCGGCAAGCGGTTCTATTTTTTCAACACGCATCTCGACAACTCCGGCACTGTGGCTCGAAAAGAATCTATCAAATTAATTATAAATAAAATAGAGGAGGTCAACTCAGAACAACTTCCGGTATTTCTTACTGCTGATTTCAATTCGGATACCGATGAGAGTTGTTTCAATCCGTTGCACCAAGTAATGAAAGATGCCCGTGCGACTGCTCCTGTCACAGATCAGGAAGCCACATACAACGGCTACAAAACATCTGGAACCCGTAAACTTGACCATATCTTTTATGATAACGGATGCGTGGCAAGCATTTTCCAAACTCTGAAAGAAAATTATGGTGCTCCTTATATCTCGGATCATTATCCGGTAAGAACTTGTTTCGTTTTATTTTAAGATCTCAATAAAAATGCGACACAAAAGATTTGAAATTATGAATAGCTTAAAACTCCGCCTGTTCCGGGTTCTGCTGCTCTGCGCCGGAACGGGACTCCTCGTCGCGGGCTGCTCGAACGACGACGACTCGCCCCGGGAACTCTCTTCGAAAACCACCCTGACGCTGTCGAAATACTACAACGACAAGGGAGCGACAACGCTGCCCACCTGGGGCAGAAACGACAAGGCCGGACTGTTCGCCGCAGACCAAAGCGCCCCGGAGGCCGTCTATGCGGCGCCGATCCAGCCGGGATCGCAGAAATCGCTCTTTCTCTTCACGCTCAGCGCGCCGCAGCACGCCGCTTCGACGGTCGTCGCTTTCTGGCCCTCGGACGCCGATCTCCGCTGTGAGAACGGCACGCTGAAAACCGTCGTTCCCACGGCGCAGACGGGTGCTGTCGCCCCGATTCTCGCCGGCAAGGCCACGGCGCGGCTCAACACCTACGAGGGTTGCAGCATGGAGCTCACGAATCTCTTCTGCACGATGTACGTCAGCGTTAAAAAGGGCAACTACTCGGTCAGCAAGGCGGTCATAAAGGCCAACGGCGGCGAAGGGATCGCCGGAGAGCTCACGATCGGCATCGACGACTGGTCGGCATCGGCATCGGCTCAGACGATCACCGTGACGCTGCCCGCACCCCTCGACTGTTCGAAAGAGACGCAGCTGATACCCGTAATGATCGCCCCCGTGGCCCTGTCGCAGGGCTACACCGTGACCCTCACCGACACCGACGGTAATTCGTTCTCGGTCGGGAAGACGGAGCCCGTGACCCTGGAGGCCGGGGGCAAGCACGACACCGACGACGCCCGTTCGAGTTTCGTGACCGAACTGGTCTTCTGCGGCGACAACATGGTCTACATGATCGACGCCGGGCTGGCCAACGAAACCACCTACAAGGATGCGGTCACATGGAGCTGGGACGCGACCGAAGCCGCCGCCGTGCTCGGGCTGGACAAGAGCCGCTGCAACCACCTCGACGACTGCAAGCCGGTGGACAACGGCAAGAAACTCCTGTGCACCAGCTCCTACAACTGGTGCGTGCTGCTCGACATCGCCACGAAGGAGGTGCTGTTCCACACCACGGCGACTCCCAACGCCCACTCGGCGGAACTGCTGCCCGGCAACCGCATCGTCGTGGCTTGTTCCGGAGGCGAAAGTTCTGGGAATAACTCTATACAACTTTACGACATCTCGCAGCCCAACCGGATTCTCTACCAGTCGGCGCTCGGCTCGGCGCACGGCGTCGTGTGGAACGAAACGACCCAGCGCCTCTATGCGATCGGCGGCCAGAGCCTCCAGATCTACAAACTCAAAGACTGGGAGACGGCAGCCCCGTCGCTCGAACTGGAAAAGACCGTACAGACGCCCCAGGGAGGTCTGCACGACATGAGCTACGTCAATTCGAACACGCTCTGCATCGGCGGACGCCGGGCCTATCTCTACGACATCGGCGCCAACCGGTTTACCGAAATGATGCTCTTCAGCGCATCGACAGCTATCAAATCGATTAACTACAACGACGAGACGGGCGAACTGTGGTACACGGATTCCACCAACCCCGAGGGCTCGCAAAGCTGGTCGACACAGACCATCCGCTACTCCACGGACAAGAACGCCTCGACAGAGACACGAACGATCAAAGTTCCCGACCTGGATGTCTATAAAGTCCGCGTGATGAACTGGTAACACGAAGCGGATTCCAACAGAAAATCGTGTATGTCCACGCGAATACACGATTTTTCTTACTATATATTTAACATTATTATTGCCTTCAATCCAAACAATCCATGAAAAAACTGCTTATTCTTCTTTCAGGACTGCTGCTTTTACAAACCTCCTGTTCACACACCGAATCCGCCCCCGGCACCCGTGCCGAACGGGTCGTTTCGGAGATTCACAACCCCGCCTCGAAAAAGGTGCTTGTCGCCTGCCACCGGGGCGACTGGCGCAACTGGCCCGAGAACTCCCTGGCGGCCATCGAGTCGGTGATCGGCATGGGGGCCGACATCGTTGAGATCGACCTTGCGCTGACCTCCGACAGCGTGCTGGTGGTCTGCCACGACCGGACGCTGAACCGCACGACGACGGGCAAAGGTCTCATCGCCGAAATCCCCTACGACTCCATCCAACGGTGTTTCCTCAAATCGGGCCACGGCGTGGCCACGTCGCACCGCATGCCGACGCTTCGTGAAGCGCTGGAGCTCTGCAAGGACCGCATCGTGGTCAATATCGACAAGGGCTACCAGTACTATGACCTCGTGCAGCGCCTCTCCGAGGAACTCGGGGTCACCGGACAGCTCCTCATCAAAGGCAAAAGCCCCGTCGCAGACGTCGCCGCGAAGTTCTCCCGCTACGAGCACAACATGATGTACATGCCCATCATCGATATCCTCAAACCCAAAGGGCAGGCGCTCTTCGCCGAATACCTCGGCACGGACACCGTACCCCTTGCCTACGAGGTTTGCTGGTCGGAATACACCCCCGCAGTCGAAGCCTGCATGAAAAAAGTGGTGGCCGGCGGCTCGAAACTCTGGGTGAACTCCCTGTGGCCGTCGCTCTGCGGAGGTCTCTGCGACGATGCGGCCTTCGAAGGCGACCCGGCGGCCGTCTACGGCAAACTCGTCGATATGGGCGCCACCATGATCCAGACCGACCGTCCCGAACTGCTGATCTCCTACCTCCGCGCACGCGGACTGCACGACTGACCCCATGAGCCGCATCACCGACTTCTACCGCATCAGCCCTCCCGCCCCCGGGCGCGAGATGGACGACGACGCCCGCTCGAAGTACTACCGACGTCTGCGCCTGCAAGCGTTCGTCGCCGCGACGCTCGGATACAGCCTCTACTACGTCTGCCGCACGAGTCTCAACGTCATGAAGAAGCCCATTCTCGACAGCGGATCCCTCGACGCGTCCCAGCTGGGCGTCATCGGATCGGCCCTGCTCTTCGCCTATGCCGTCGGAAAGTTCGTAAACGGATTCATCGCCGACTACTGCAACATCAAACGCTTCATGGCCACGGGACTCATCGTCTCGGCTGCCGCAAACGCCCTGATGGGACTGCTGGGGCTGGCGCATTCCGTAGTTCCCACGGCCGTGATATTCGCGGCATTCGCCGTCATGTGGGGACTGAACGGATGGGCGCAGTCCATGGGAGCGCCCCCGGCCATCATATCCCTCTCGCGGTGGTATCCCCTCCGGGAACGGGGAACCTACTACGGATTCTTCTCCGCAAGCCATAACCTCGGGGAGTTCTTCTCGTTCCTCTTCGTGGGTTCCATCGTGACATTCGCAGGCTGGCAGGCCGGGTTCTTCGGATCGGCACTTGCAGGTGCAATAGGCGTTGTCATCGTCCTGTGCTGGCTTCACGACACCCCCGAATCCAAAGGACTGCCGCCCGTAGAGGCCCTGGCCCACGAGAAACCAGCGCCGGGAGCGGACAAATCCGTTCGGGAGATTCAAAAACAAGTGCTCCGCACCCCGGCCGTATGGGTGCTGGCGGCGGCAAGCGCATTCATGTACATATCCCGATATGCCATAAACGGATGGGGAGTGTTGTTCCTCCAGGAGGCCAAGGGATTCTCGGATGTAGAGGCGATTTCCGTAGTCTCGATAAACGCACTGCTGGGAATTCTCGGAACCGTGCTCTCCGGGTGGTTCTCGGACAAGCTGTTCAAGGGTGACCGAAAGATTCCCGCCCTGCTGTTCGGCATACTGAACTCCGTGGCCCTGGCGCTGTTCCTCTACGGAGGAAATGCCATGTGGGTGAACGTCCTCTCGATGGTGCTCTTCGGAATAGCAATCGGCGTGCTGATCTGCTTCCTCGGAGGACTGATGGCCGTGGATATCGTACCCCGCAAGGCCACGGGAGCCGCGCTCGGGGTCGTGGGAATCGCCTCCTACATCGCCGCGGGCATTCAGGACGTAGCGTCCGGATGGCTCATCGACTCGCACATCACCGTCGCCACGGACGGTGCGAAGCATTACGATTTCGGACCCGTCGCCCTGTTCTGGATCGCGGCGTCCGTCATCTCCTTCCTGCTGCCGCTGATGAACCGAAAACAAAAGACAGAAGCATGAAAAGACTGACATACCTGCTCCTTTGCCTGCTGATGCCGGCAATGGCCGCCGCAGAAAACGCTCCGGTAAAATACACGGATGCGGCAAGTCTCACGATCGTCAACAAAGCCCAGCCGGGCGGCCCGGCGTTTCAGCGCATAGACGTAGCCCGTTATCCCGAGCTGACCCCGACAGTCACGCGATATTACCGCTACTCCACGGGGCTGGCCGTGGTGTTCCGCACCGACAGCCGCAACATCCGCGCCCGGTGGACCACCGTCAACCAACTCCCCGGAGCCAATTCGACGCTCATCGCCCAGCGCGGGCTCGACCTCTACATTCGCCGCGACGGCAAATGGGTCTTCGCCGGAGTCGGTGTGCCGAGCAAATCCGGAACGCAGCACGAAGCCCCCGTCGTCGAACACATGGATACGACGATGAAGGAGTGCCTGCTCTACCTCCCGCTGCACGACGAGATCGCCGCCCTCGAAATCGGAACCGACGAAGGTGCGCTGTTGGAAGCCGCTCCCGACCCCTTCCGCCACCGGATTGTGGTGATCGGGTCGAGCATCACGCACGGCACTTCGGCTAGCCGTCCGGGAATGGCCTACGCCGCACGCCTGGGCCGCACCCTGGGATTCGGGTTCATCAACCTCGGGGCCAGCGGGCAATGCAAGCTCGATACATTCTTCGCGCGCATCGCCGCGGAGACCCGGGCCGACGCCTTTCTGTTCGACACCTTTTCGAACCCGTCGGCCCAACAGATCGACGAGCGGCTGGAAGGGTTCGTCCGGCGCATCCGCGAAAGCCATCCCACGACGCCGTTGATCTTCCTCCAGACGGAGGTGCGCGAAAGCGGAAACTTCGACCTGAAAAAACGGGCTTTCGAAGACGCTAAGCGGGAAGCTGCCCGGAAAGGGATGGAGAAAATCCTCGAAACGGACAAAAACATCTGGTTCATCAATCCCGGCATGAAGCTGGGAGACGACCACGAGGCGACCGTCGACGGCGTACACCCCACGGACCTCGGGTTCGAACGGATGCTGAAGAAAGTTCAGCCACAAATTATTCGAATATTGCAGAAACACGGAATAAAATAATTTCTATGTTTGATTTTTCTGTATAAATTACAAGCTTTCCCATATCATATTGTTTTTTATCTTTTATAACTTTTGTGATTTGTAAGTATCTGAATGAACCCAATATTTCCACTCGCAATTTCAACTTCCCATTGAACAAAAAAGTATGCTAAATAAAAGAGCATTGATAGGGCCCTCCAGTAAAATACTGGGATAAGTCTGACTGCGAGTCTACGAGAATTCGGGTTCAATTCACATCAATATTACCGTATCCGATGTAAGCATTAGGAATTGCGAGTCTTTCCCAAAGGCGAATTCATTTAATTAAACCCACAAAAGATATGATGTTGATGGTCGAAAATAGATAGAAAATTCGAAATGTCGTTTAAACTGTCAAAAAACTATAAAAAAATGGCAGGTAATCAGCTTTATACTTATGCGTAAGGGTGATTTATATTCCTGCAATATCAATTTAGAGCTGATCTCCGAATAGCTTCAATACTAAATTGATTACTTTCCAGAGATAGAACGCTTGTAATACAGCACTGTATTACAAGCGTTCTATCTCTGGTTTAGATCGTGACCACCAACATTATCCCAACAAGTATCTCTACCAAACTGCTTCTTACTGGGTGATTAAAAATACCAGAAACCGGTAGTCTCGCTCATCATTTTGACGCTCAACGCCAGACTTGCCACTATGTATAACTTAAATCGTTGTGGCTGTTTGCGGGATGAAATTCAGGCAGAAAGTATAGGGCCTGTTATTGACGATAAGAAACTCTGTGCTGTAAAGAATTACATGTGGTGAATTGCAATGCTGTGCCAGAAAATCTTTTTCCCACCATATACAAGTTCCCGTAACGGTCGTCTGACAAAAAACTTCTGGAAGACTACTAGGAGGGGACTAAAGTGATGGATATATGATTTATGGCTTTTTCGAAAGGCCGCAAGACCACAAGTGCTGAAACTATGGATGAAGATATTTTTGCCAGAATGCCTCAAAATGAATTGAGCAATAGAAACCTCAGAAGATACCTTTAACAAGTGATGAAAATTCCACGGCATAAACGTATCTTAAGTGACCTTTTTATCTACTGATATGCTGCAAACATGACAAATTCTGTCAAAAAGATACAATTTATCGAATGCTTATGAATTAAATGCATATGTGGAAATATTGACAAAGATTCCATTTTTTCAAATACTAATCAAAATATCTACAGGGATATCCCTACTGCAGAAAAATTAGATCTACATTTCCACGATTTCACTCCAATTATTGCAACTCTATGTGATCCAACGGATAAAAAGACAGCTTGACGAATACTAAGTTATACACAGATCAAATTGCGAACTTTGCAAGAACATTTTATCATGGATAAAGTTCCGATTTCATTGCCGCTTTATTGGTCGAAAGAGTATTCGGCAATCAGTGTTTCGAAGATACTTTGCAAACTCGATCGGATGGCTTTACCACCTTTCGCTCTGGCAGATAGTTCGGCAGCTCTGTTCAATTTGGTCGTTCGAGTTTTTGAGGACACATTACATATTAAATTCGGTAATCCAACCGATGTTAAATGCCGTGTCTTGGAATGCAAGAAGGATCGCACGAAATTTACTGAAGCATTACTTTATTCCTTGAATAAGGATGACGAGTGATTTCTTCCGGACAGATATTCAGGCATGCAATTCTGTATTCTAAAAATTCCTACTTTAACAAAACAAACGAAGCTGAATTCTTTACAGTTCGGACTATAGAAACTTGGACAAAAGCTAATTTATCGTCTTGTCTAAAACATCTCTCAACCGATGATTTCAAAGGATAGAACAGGATACTCTTGATTCTACCTATAAAGTTATAGTGATATGTTTCATAACCTTACCTTTCAATCGTCTCTCAACCTACTCACACGCCACTGATCATCCTACTTGATACGACGATAAAACAGGTTACCAGAGAAAACCCTTGTAAGCGTCGCGACTCAAATCGAAGCTTCTGCGGACAAATGTCAAAATCCGGTTGGTCTTTACTCAATTTCAGTATACGTCTATTGCCAATCCGATTCCGGTCGAGGCTTCGAAATCTCCACTCTTCTTGTTGAGAAGTTACACCGGGTAATGCGTTACCTTTGTTACAATATTAGTTAGACTTTTTTAATGGTACTATAAATAGAGTGACCATTCTTAACTTTCATTAGTAATATTGAGATTTTTTACAACAAATGTCGTATAAAAAACATGCTTTTTTCGATACGTTGTCTAATTTGCCTATCCCCAAAATTTTTCGTATTTTGTGATAGGTTATTTGAAATACAGTATTTGAGTGCAAGAAGTTGAAAATAAACCGTTGCTTTCTCGTTACCTATTATCCTATACAAAAATGTAACAACTTGATTTATCAAGTTGTTACATCATTATAATCCCGAACCCCGACGGGGTCCGCTGTTTCAGTCGAATATCTTTTGCAGCATCACCTCGTCGTGATAGCCGTTGGGCCGCCATAGCCAGTCGCGTTTGACGCCGATCTGGGTGAATCCCGCGCTGCGGAACAGGCGCAGGCTCGCTTCGTTGTCGGCACCGACGTTGCACCACAGCTGATGCGCGCGCAGCGTATCGTGTGCGTAGCGGCAGAGGGTTTCCACGGCGTCGGAGGCGTAGCCGCGTCCCCGGTCGCTCTGTTCGTAGATGAGGATGCCGATGCCTGCCCGGCGGTGGATCGGGTCGTATTCGAACAGGTCGATCGCCCCGACCGGCTTGGAACTCAACAGCGTCTCGATGATCAGCCGCAGTTGTCCGTCGCAGATCACCCCGACGATGTCCTGATGCCGTTCGACGAAGCGCTCCAGCTGATGACGCGAGAACGGCTCCGTCGTCCCGCTGACCGGCCAGATGTCGCAGTCGTTCTCCCACTCGTACATCAGGTCGACGTCGCCCGGCTCCACGGCCCGCAGGCGGATGGTGCGGCCCTCGATGTTCATTACAATCCGATGATCTTGTTGCGGATCAGCATGGCCACGCCCCAGGCGTTGGCGTTCTCGGTCATCTTCGACACACGGAATTTGGTGTCCTTGTAGACCAGGTTGAGCGAATATTTGTTCGTCGCCGATTTGAGCGGCAGCATGATGTAGTCGCCTGCCGCCGCGAGGTTGCCGCCGACGATGACTGTCTCGGGGTTGAACGTGTTGATCAGGAAAGCCACGGCCTTGCCGACCTTCTCGCCCGCCTCCTCGATCAGTTCGATCGAAAGGTTGTCGTCGTTCTTCGCCGCAGTGATGATGTCGTCGATGTGGATGGTCTTCTGCTGGTCGTATTTCTCCTTGAGGATGGTGTTCACGCCCTTTTGGATCAGGTGGCACATCTTGTCCTCGATGGCGATGCCCGAAACCTCGGTTTCGAGGCAGCCCTTCTTGCCGCATGAGCAGATGATCTCGTTGTCGAAGAAGGGAATGTGGCCGAACTCGCCGGCGAAGCCGCTCTTGCCGTAGTAGAGCTGTCCGTCGACCACGATGCCGATGGCCACGCCGCGGCCCATGTGGAGGTACAGCACGTTGCTCTCGTCCTTCGATTTGCCGCAGGTGTATTCGGCATAGCAGCGGGCGCGGGTGTCGTTCTCCAGCAGTACGCGGATGCCGACGCGCTCTTCGAGCAAGTCGCGCAGCGACTGTTCGCTCGACGTGAAGTATTTGTAACTGCGGCCCGTGTCGGGGTTCACGCGTCCCGTCATGCAGACGCCCAGCCCGAGAATCTTGCCCCGGTCGATGCCGCATGCGGCGATGAAGTTCTCGATGCCCGAGCAGATGCGCTCGATGCACTGCGGACGGTCGAGCAGCTCGAACGTGAAGTCGTTCTCCTCTTTGATGATGTTGTTTTGCAGATCGGTGATCAGGAAGCGCATGTTGTCACGACCGACGTTCACCCCGGCGAAATAGATTGCCGAGTTGGCCAGGCCGAAGATGTTGGGGCGCCGTCCGCCCGGGGTTTCCACCTTGCCCAGGTCCGTCACGATGTTCTCGTCGACCAGTTCCTGAACCAGTTTGGTGATCGTGGGGACACTGATGTGAAGCTCTTTGGTAAGCTCCGAAAGCGTGCATTCTCCGTTGACAGCCATGTGCGCGATGATGTTGCGCTTGATGATGCTGTTTTTGTGCGTAATGCCCTTCAGGGCGTCGTCTTCGTGTTTGTTGAAAAATTCGGTAAGTGATGTCATCCTTCCAGGCTCATTTTTAACTAACTCTGCAAATATATACACTATCTTTAATAAATGCAATAAGTTTTTAATAAAATTTAATAAATTTTGTTTCAAAATGAGGGGTAAAAAATTAACGCCCTGATTTTCAGGGCGTTAATTTTTAAGCGAAACTTTTTGTTTTACAGCGTCGATTTCGATTCCACGACTGCGTTGGGGTCCACCTTGCGGATGAGTCCCTGTAACACGCTGCCGGGGCCGAGTTCGGTGAATTCCGTCACGCCGTCGGAGAGCATGTTGCGCACGATGTAGGTCCAGCGCACGGGGGCCGTCAGCTGGGCGATCAGGTTGGCCTTGATGGCGGCGGGATCGGTATAGGGCTTGGCGTCGACGTTCTGGTAAACGGGGCATACGGGCGTTTGGAACGGCGCTTCGGCGATGGCTTTCTCAAGTTCCTGCTTGGCAGGCTCCATCAGCGGCGAGTGGAACGCTCCGCCCACCGGCAGGCGCAGCGCACGGCGCGCTCCGGCGGCCTTGGCTTTCTCGCAGGCGGCGTCTACGGCCTCCACGGCTCCCGAGATCACCAGCTGGCCCGGGCAGTTGTAGTTGGCGGCGACGACCACGCCGTCGACCGACGCGCAGATCTCCTCCACGACCTTGTCTTCCAGACCGAGAATGGCGGCCATCGTTCCGGGCTGCGCCTCGCAGGCGGCCTGCATGGCCATGGCGCGCTTCGAAACGAGCTTCAGACCGTCCTCGAACGAGAGCGCTCCGGCGACCACGAGGGCCGAGAATTCGCCTAAAGAGTGTCCGGCGGCGGCATCGGGCTTCACGCCCAGCGCCTTGGCCATGATCACCGAGTGGAGGAATACGGCGGGCTGGGTGACGCGGGTCTGCTTCAGTTCTTCGTCCG
>OBAI01001920.1_pt1 | contig 14234 bp, 10 predicted proteins | sample 1517461 | NCBI WGS metagenome assembly OBAI01 (sample SAMN04571696, study PRJEB22368) | human gut metagenome | biome: human gut; material: stool | host: Homo sapiens | place: Luxembourg | collected 2012-06-29
ATTGCTATTGGTTTGGCCGTAATGATTATTGCAGTGGCGGTAGTCATCGGGTTTAAAAGTGAAGTGAGAAATAAAGTTATAGGGTTTGGATCGCATATCCAGATTACCAATCTGGATGCGGTCAGTTCTTACGAAACTCATCCGATTGTGGTAGGAGACAGTATGATGACTGCTCTTGCTGATTATCCGGAGATAAGCCATGTACAGCGTTTTTCCACCAAACCGGGAATGATTAAGACGGATGATGCTTTTCAGGGAATGGTATTAAAAGGCGTAGGTCCGGAATTTGACCCTCATTTCATTAAGGAATATTTGGTGGAAGGTGAGATACCTGTTTTCAGTGATTCTGTTTCTTCCAATCAGGTGCTTATTTCCAAGGCATTGGCCACTAAGATGAAGTTGAAACTGGGAGATAAGATATACACCTATTACATACAGGACGATATCCGTGCACGGCGTCTGACAATTGCCGGAATTTATCAAACGAACTTTTCCGAATACGACAACCTCTTTTTACTGACGGATCTTAATCTGGTGAATCGTTTGAACGGTTGGCAACCGGAACAGGTGACCGGTGTGGAATTACAGGTGAAAGATTATGATAGACTGGAAGATATAACCTATGAGATCGCAACTGATATTGACAACAGGCAAGATGAGTTGGGAGGTGTGTATTATGTGCGTAACATCGAACAACTGAATCCTCAAATCTTTGCTTGGCTTGATTTATTGGATTTGAACGTATGGGTGATTCTGATTTTGATGATAGGAGTTGCTGGCTTCACCATGATTTCCGGTTTATTGATTATTATCATCGAACGTACCAATATGATTGGGATTTTAAAAGCATTGGGAGCCAATAATTTCACGATTCGCAGAACCTTTCTTTGGTTTGCAGTCTTTTTGATTGGCAAAGGAATGTTTTGGGGCAATGCCATTGGCTTGGCATTCTGTATCCTTCAGTCTCAATTCGGATTCTTTAAACTTGATCCGGCGACTTATTATGTAGATACTGTTCCAGTTTCTTTTAATGTTTTACTTTTTATCTTGATTAATTTGGGCACTTTGTGTGCATCTGTATTGATGTTGATTGGTCCTTCATTTCTTATCACTAAGATCAATCCGGCAAGCTCCATGAGATACGAATAATCCTCTTTTTTCCTATCTGATTTTTACTGCAAAAATAATTTGGTCCATTGCGTGATGTGGAGTGAATAATATGTCTATATTTGCGCCCAATTTACTTAATATCCTCTTGTAGGTTTAATTTTTAACCATTATGAATAATGTGTTAATTCTGTTGGATAATCTGGATGACTGGAAACCGTATTATGAGACAAGTAGTGTCCTGACTGTTTCCGACTATCTAAAAAACAAGCCGGTGGAGAAAGACCGGAAGTTAGTTATTAATCTTAGCAATGATTACAGCTATAACTCTGAAGGGTATTACTGTTCGCTGCTAGCCCAAACGAGAGGACAGAAAGTCATTCCGGATGTTGATATCATCAACAAAATGGAGGTTGGAACGGGGGTGCGGATGGACCGTAGTCTGCAAGCCCTTTGTTATCAATGGATACAGAAGAATGACATCAAGGATGATATCTGGTACCTGAATATTTACTTTGGCAAATGCCGGGAAAAAGGTCTGGAACGGATTGCGCGTTTTATTTTCGAGAATTACCCTTGCCCATTGTTAAGAGTGGCTTTGAATACTCATCCCAGAAATCAGATCGAGGGCATTCATTTTCTTCCCCTGAATCAGCTTAATGATGCAGAGCAGGATTTCTTTGCCAATACGCTGGATAACTTTAACAAGAAAATATGGCGTGCACCGAAGTCGGCAAAGGCTTCCCGTTACAGTCTCGCTGTATTGGTCGATCCACAGGAGAAATTTCCTCCCAGCAATAAAGGTGCTCTGCACAAATTGACGGAGGTAGCTAAGAAAATGAACATCCATGTGGAGATGATAACCGAAGATGATGCTATCCGTTTGCTCGAATTTGATGCCTTGTTTATTCGTACTACAACTTCACTCAATCATTATACATTCCATTTGTCACAGTTGGCTGCACAAAACGGAATGGCTGTTATTGACGATCCGTTGTCTATCATTCGGTGTACGAACAAAGTGTATCTGAAAGAACTTTTTGAGAAGGAAAAGATATCTGCTCCTAAGTCTACATTGATTTTTCAATCCAACCATCATTCGTTTGAACAGATAAGCGAACTGGTAGGTGCTCCTTTTATCCTGAAAATACCGGATGGCTCTTATTCCATTGGTATGAAAAAAGTGTCGAACGAAGAGGAACTGCAAGCCAGTCTGAAGATACTGTTTGAAAAATCGGCAATCTTGCTGGCACAGGCATTTACTCCAACGGAATTTGACTGGCGTGTCGGTCTATTGAACGGTGTACCGCTCTATGCTTGCAAATATTATATGGCAAAAGGACACTGGCAAATTTACTGTCACTATGATTCGGGCAGAAGCCGTTGTGGATTGGTAGATACGATTCCTATTTATCAGGTGCCTCGTGTGGTATTGGATACAGCTGTAAAGGCTGCCAATCTGATAGGAAAAGGGTTATACGGAGTCGATCTGAAAATGGTGGATGATAGGGCTTATGTGATTGAAATCAATGACAATCCGAGCATCGATCATGGACTGGAAGATGCCATTATCGGTGATGAAATGTATTACCGTTTGTTGAATCACTTTGAACAAGTGCTAGAAACAAAACATTATTGATTATGGAGCCGATAATCGTCCGTAAAGCACAGCAGGCAGACATTCCCGCTATTTTGGAAATAGAGTGGGAGTGTTTCCGGGAAGACAGTTTTTCAAAAGAGCAGTTTGCCTATCTGATAAGCCGTTCGAAAGGAACTTTCTATGTGATGATGGAGGCGGATAGGGTGATCGCTTATGTCTCCCTGTTATTTCATGGGGGAACTCGCTATTTAAGAATCTATTCGATAGCTGTTCATCCGGATTATAGAGGAAGAGGACTGGGGCAGGTATTGATGGACCAGACGATTCAGACGGCTGGTGAATGTAAGGCTGCAAAGATTACGCTTGAAGTGAAAGTGACCAATACTTCCGCTATCGGGCTATATATGAAAAATGGCTTTATTCCTGTTGGAATAAAGCCATGCTATTATCACGATGGTTCGGATGCTATTTATATGCAGCGATTGATTTAACAATAAGTCTGTCTTCTCACGAAATCCGGTTTATCTTCTCATGAAATCTCCTTTTCCCCGGAAGAAACGGCAGAGTTTGAACTTCAATGACTGTACAGGTTGGATAAGGTCGAAAACAGGTAACGAGAAATAGTATTTTCGTCCTCCACCCATTTCTTTTGCCGTGCGGTTGATAATGACAGCTTGTACTGTAAAGCGCAATAGCCAGATCAGGAATGCGATGCCTGCCACCAGCCAGTGGAAATTAAGAATCCCGAATACGATACCTGCTATACAGGCAATATAGAATAACAAACGGGAGAATGTCTCAAATCCCAGGAGGTAACGCTGTATTCCGTGGTAGAATCTGGCAGTAGCCATATAACTAACCTTTTCTTCTTTCCAATCTTTGTAGCGATATACGGGCTGTATCCGTGTGGTAGCGTTGAAGTCTGTTTCAACACGGGTGTTGGAGGAGGTAGCTAGCTCATTAATGAATAAATCATCTTCTCCACGTTGCAGATTCAGGTATTTGGAGAAACCTTTCTGTTGAAAGAATAGTTCTTTCCGGTAAGCCAGGTTGCGTCCGATACCGATATAAGGTTTTCCGGCTAGCGCGAATCCCAGATAGCGCAAAGACTGGAACAAAGTATCGAATGCAGTACGTTTGTGCAACCATCCCTTTGTGCGGTCGTATCCGCTATATCCCAACACAATTTGGGTCTGCGGAGTGAAATTACGTGCCATCAGTTTTAGCCACTGGTTGCTGGCGGGCATACAGTTTGTTTCCGTAAATACGAGCCAGTCATGTTTGCTGGCTTTGATGCCTAACGTTAGAGCCAGTTTCTTATGACTGATATAGCGTGCACTTTCGGGCGTAAAACTATGATAAAGATGAGGATATTTTTCTTCCATCACTCCCAGTATATCCTCGGTATCATCTGTGGAAGCATCATTGATGACAATCACTTCAAATTGTGGATAGTCCTGTTCCAGAATGGCAGGTAGAATTTTACGAAGATTTTCAGCCTCATTGCGTGCACAGAGAATCACGGAAAGTGGAGGCAGTTCTCGTATGAAATGCACCTCTTCTTTGCCTACAGCTTTATTGTGGACATGTATTCGATTGTACAGGCCGAAATAATAAATGAGCTGGATGATAAAAAGAATACCTGCCGCCGATAAAAGAATCAGTTCGGCAGTATTGAATGTAAATGTTTCCATCAAATTTTAGTGTCGTTTTTACAGCCGCAAAAGTACACAATTTTTCGGTAGTTCCGTCATCTCGATGGGAGGTTATTTCGCAAGTCGAGATATTCTTTCTTGAACATATCCACAAAAAGAAAGAATAATGAAAGCAGCAACGGACCGAAGATGACTCCCATAAACCCGAATATCGGCAGACCGATGACTACTCCGAAAATAGTGATAAGCGGATGTGTATCCGCCATCTTCTTTTGAAGGATGAACCGGATAAGGTTGTCCGATTGCGATACGACGATAGCTCCATAGCCAAAAAGCCCGATGGCGTTGAACCAGTCTCCGCTGATGGCAAGATAAGCGGCTACAGGAAACCATACCAATGCCGTACCTACCATCGGAATGATGGTTGCAAAGCAGGTCAGGAATCCCAGCATCAGTATGTTGGGTGCTCCGAAAAGCAGATAGCCTATCATAGCCACGCCTCCCTGAATGATAGCCAGTAAGGGAATACCGATAGCATTGGAACGGACAATCATATTGATTTCGTGAATGACTTCCTGCGTATTGGTTTCATTAAATGGCAGAATGTCATTGACATAAGCTTCCATCTTTTTTCCTCCAATCAGCATGAAATAAAGCACAAAGATCATGACGAACAGGTTGATGGCAAGGCTGCTGATGCTTTCCATTATAATTTGTCCGATACGGGGAAGTATGGACATGATGAATGACAGCGTATCTTTTCCCAATACATCGTATCCTGTTTTCTCTTTGATGAATTCTGCTACCTGTTGAATAGGTGCAATATAGGTCTGTGGATCCAGATTGATATCCTGTAACTTGTTTGCCACCATCCAGACAGTCAATCCCAAAGGGATAAGAAAGACGAAAATCGTTTCTGCGGTAATCAACAGTGCGCTGATGCTTCGTTTCAGCTTTCGTTTTTCTACCAGATGATTCATCTGTCCGCGTACAAGAATGTAGATGGTGAGTGCTCCCAGCAATCCCCCCAGAAAAGGAGTGATTTGGCGGAAGATGATGACTCCCATAAACAGGATGATGACAATGAGGGAATATTTCCAGTATTGTTCTTTGGTGCTCATATCGTGTAAAATTCGTTTATATGATAATAAACACTCGAAGGCCGTGAAAGGTTTGTTTTACAGTGAAATGTCGATATGAAAAATTGTTTTACCGGGACGGCTTTCCAAAATAGACAAATGACCGTTGTGGTTACGGATGATTTGTCGGCAGAGACTTAATCCGATACCGGTTCCTTCGGATTTGGTGGTGAAGAACGGAATGAATATTTTTTCCTGCAGTTCATCGGGGATACCGGGACCATTGTCTGTGACGTCGATAGATATATGCTCGTCCCGATATGCATAAATTTCGATTGCTCCGTCTGTTCTTCCGTCTAACGCCTGAATGGAGTTTCTAAGGAGATTGAGCAGGACTTGGGATAGCTGGTTCTCGTCTCCATCCATGTCGATGAATTCCGGCTGACAGGTAAGTGTGAAATGAATCTGATTTTCCTGAAAATCGGTAGACAGGAGTTCTTGCAGATTTTGCAGGAGGGCTGTTAGTGAAAACCGTTTCCTTTCCGGTTGGGGCAGATAGGAGAGACGACGGAAAGATTCGGTAAATTCCAGCAGGCGTTCACTTTGTGCCTGGATGATATGAAGTCCGCGAAGTGTTTTTTCGCTGTTGTCCGGATATGCGGATAATGTTTGCGACAGGGAGATGATGGGAGCAATGGTGTTCATGATTTCGTGGGTAAGCACGTGGCTTAGCTTGTTCCATGATTCACTCTCTTTATTATTCAGTTCATTGCTGATATCCTTGATGGATAAGATGGTAATAGTTTCGTTCTGTAATTTCATCTGGTTTTGAGACAGACTAAGTCGTTCTTTCTTCTCTTTTTCCTGCAGGATAGGTTTCAGTTGGTCGTATTGGGCTAGTTGCTGGCATCCCAATAAAGTCAGTGCGGCACTGTTGGCCATCATTATTTTTCCGGAAGAATCCCATGCCAACACACCGCTAGGGACTTCTTCCAATAGCGAACGGTAGAAGTGTTCCTGCTTTGAATATTCAGCTTGAGTTCGGATGAGCAGGGCATTGATACGGTTGAGTGAACGATTCAGCATTTCCTGTTCCCGGCTGACATTGTTTTCGGGGAAATAGAGCATATTGTCTTTGTCTTCTATCGCATCGAAGAAAAGGCGTAATTTTTGGTTGAAAGAGTTTAGCTTATTCACTAATCTTCCAATCTGAAACAAGGAGCAGATAACCAGTAATATCCCTATTACCACTCCTTGTTGGGAAATAATGAGCCATAGACCTGTTCCTGCGGTAGCAAGAATAAATAGGATATGTCCTAATGTGGTCCAATATATATGTCGGCTGAATAGCATACGGCTTAGGGCTTAAATCGTTTCAGTTTATTGTAGAGCGTTTGTCGGCTGATACCAAGTTGTTCGGCCGCAGCAGTCAGGTTTCCATTATTTTGCAAGATGGCCGTCTCGATGGCTTGTCGTTCCACTTCTTCCAGATTGGGCACCGCTTGGACTGTCTGTGGTTTCCAAGTCTGTTTCACCAGAATATCTTTAGGACGTATCACGTTGCTTTCGCATAAAATAACCGCCTTTTCGATGGTGTGTTGCAGTTCCCGGATATTGCCCGGCCAATGATAGGAGCGTAGCTTTTCAATCGTTTGCTCATGCATTCGCATTTCCGGTCGTTGATATTTGGAAGCGAAGCGATGAAGAAAAGCATCGATGAATAATAATAGATCATCTCCCCGTTCTCTCAAAGGGGGAATTTCCAGATGGATGGTATTGATGCGATAGAATAAGTCTTCGCGGAACAAACCTTCTTTAATCATCTCCGGTATGTCTTTGTTGGTGGCGGAGATGAGTCGGATATCAACGGGAATCACTTTGTTGCTTCCGATTCGGGTGATATTTCGGTTTTGTAGTACAGTCAGTAGTTTGGCCTGCAATGCAAGAGGGAGATTTCCGATTTCATCCATAAAAAGCGAACCACCATTGGCGGCTTCGAATTTACCCGGACGGCTTTCATAAGCATCAGTAAACGCTCCACGTTCGTGTCCGAAGAGTTCACTCTCAAAGAGCGATTCGCTGATAGCCCCCATATCGACACTAAGTAACTGACGGGTGTTTCGTGAAGATAAGCGATGTATTTCCCTGGCTAACATCTCTTTTCCTGTTCCGTTTTCTCCGGTTATCAGGATATTGGCATCGGTTTTGGCGACTTTAGTAACTACCTTAATTAGCTGTAGCATTGCAGGGGAATGACCGATCAACATTTCTGACTTATTCAGATTTTCATCACCGGATGCTTTCTGGGTTGATTTGGGAGAGTTTTTATGATGGGTTGGACGATTGTTTTGATAGGCTTCCTTTATTTTCTGTATCAGTATGTGGTTATCCCATGGTTTTAGTAGAAAATCTGTTGCACCATTCTTCAGTGCTTTAACGGCTAATTCTACATCACCGTAGGCGGTTAGCATAATAACGGGCAGTGAAGGGCGGATTTCATGGATATGTTTCAGCCAGTACAGTCCCTCGTTACCATTGTTGATTCCTGCTGAAAAGTTCATATCCAGAATCACAATATCAATCGGAGTGGTAGATAAGATGGTCGTGATTTGATTAGGATTGGCAGCTGTGCGGACTGTGCTGAACACATTCTCGAGTAATAACTCCAGTGAGGCTAATACACTCTTATTGTCGTCTACAATTAAAATCGTTCCTGTTTCCATACGCAAGATTGGGGGCTCTGTCCGTTGAATGTTCCTTTTAAGTTTCCGGGTAAAGGTATCTGTTTTTGATTTTCTTTGCAAGGGAGTGTCCAATAATTAGACGTTTTCATACAAAGTTTATGCTGGAATGAGTCAGAACGAGTTAGAATAGGGTAGAATAGAGGGATTCTCTCGGTAATGTCCAATTATTGGACGTTAGGGCGTTTAATTTTTGGACGGTGGAAGAATTATGTAATTTCTATTTGTTTTATAATCAATTATTTATGATTTGTGGCATTGCATTTGCTTTTATCATCCTGCTATCACACAATCATATATTATAAAGGATGAAAAGATTTCTTTTACTACTATTGCTTTCAGTGCCGGTTTTCCTGCTAGCCCAATCCGCTATGAGTTTGGACGATTGCATTCGTTTGGCTTATAAACAGAATCCGGCTGTACGTAACGGAGTTATCGGCATAAAGGAAACGAAAGCGGATTATATAGCTTCTGTCGGTGCTTTCCTGCCGCACATAGTGGTTAATGCGGAAACAGGCAAACGATTCGGACGTTCGCTGGATCCTGACACCAATGGGTATACCAGTGAATCTTTTGAAGAGGGAACGGTGGGACTTGATATGACACTTTCCTTATTTGAAGGCTTTTCGCGTATCAATCAGGTGCGTTTCCGGAAAATGAACAAAGAACGTAGTGAATGGGAGCTGAAAGAGAAACAGAATGAACTGGCCTATCAGGTGACGGATGCTTATTACAAACTGATTCTGGAGAGAAAATTGCTCGATCTTGCTTTGGAACAAAGCCGGTTGAGCGAAAGGTATTTGAAACAGACAGAGGTCTTCGTGGAACTGGGATTGAAATCAGCTTCCGATTTACAGGAGGTGAAAGCACGCCGGGAGGGAGATATTTATCGTTATCAGTCGCGCGAAAATAGCAGTCGGATCGCTTTATTGCATCTGAAACAATTAATGAATATCCAGCCGGGCGACACACTCGCTATTCTGGATACGATTACAGCATCCCAATTACCACCATATTCTGTTTCGACTGTGGAAACTCTATACGCACAATCTATCGAAATATTGCCCTCCATACGTATGATTGATTTGAAACAAAAAGCAGCTCATAAAGAGTATGCGATAGCGGGAGGAGCTTTCTCACCCTCTGTCTTTGCTCGTTTCACCGTCGGTTCCAATTATTATAATACAGCTTTCTCGGCCAGACAATTGCGTGATAATATAGGAAAATATGTGGGTGTTGGCATCTCCTTTCCCCTGCTAAGCGGTTTGCAACGTTTGACCAATCAGCGCAAGCTGAAATTGAATATGTATCGGCTCAAAAACGAAGAAGAACTTGAAAAACAACAATTATATACGGATATTGAGCAAACACTCCTTTCTCTTCACACCGGATATAGTGAACATCAGCAGGCATTATCACAACTTGACGCTGAAACACTGGTACTGAAAGAATCCGAACGGAAATGGGAAGAGGGATTGATTTCCGTCTTTCAATTGATGGAAGCCCGTAACCGGTTTATTGCTGCCAAAGCAGAACTGGTTCGTGTACGCTTGCAAATAGAAATGATGATGAAACTAGAAAAATATTATCGACAAGGAACTTTTTTATAAACCATTATGGATACACTTATTGAACGAAAACCCGGCATCAATCGCAAACGTCTTTATTGGGTCGGTGGGGTAATGCTCGGACTTGCTGTGATTGCCTATTTTATTTTCAGAGATACAGCCTCTTCTATGGCAGTGGAGAAAGACCGGCTGACAATTGCTACTGTCGAGCAGGCCGAGTTCAGTGATTATATCCGTGTGATTGGTCAGGTCATGCCTAGCCGGATTATCTATATGGATGCCATCGAGGGCGGTCGTGTGGAAGAGCGCCTGAAAGAAGAGGGAGCTATGGTAAAGGCCGGTGATGTGATTCTGCGTCTTAGCAACCCATTGCTCAATATCGGTATCATGCAGAGTGAAGCCGATCTTGCTTATCAGGAAAACGAGTTGCGTAATACCCGGATTAGTATGGAGCAGGAACGACTGCAACTGAAACAAGAACGTATCGGCCTGAATAAAGAGCTTATCGGGAAGCAACGCCGTTATGAGCAGTATAAACGTTTGGTAAACGAACAACTGATAGCACGTGAAGACTATCGCCAGGCAGAGGAAGAATATATAGCAGCCAAAGAGCAACTGGCTGTTATTGACGAACGTATCCGGCAGGATCATATTTTTCGGGAAAGTCAGATAGGCAGTCTTGACGAGAATATACGTAATATGAAACGGAGCTTGGCATTGGTTCGTGAGCGTTTGGAAAACCTGAAAGTGAAAGCTCCGATCGACGGACAGGTAGGAAACCTGAATGCGCAAATCGGGCAATCTATTTCTGCCGGCGAACATATCGGGCAAATCATCACTTCCGACCTTAAAGTACAGGCACAGATAGACGAGCATTATGTGGAGCGTGTACTTCCCGGACTTCCTGCCGACTTTACCCGTGACGGAGGAACCTATAAACTGGAAGTGACTAAACCTTATCCTGAAGTGAAAGACGGTCAGTTTCGTACAGACCTCAATTTTATATCCGAACGACCGGAGAATATCCGTGCCGGACAGACTTATCACATAAACCTGCAATTGGGTGATCCGGCACAAGCTATTCTGGTTCCCCGTGGCGGATTCTTTCAAATTACCGGGGGCCGATGGATGTACGTTGTCGATGAAAGTGGTACATTTGCCACGCGGCGCCCTGTGAAGATAGGACGGCAGAATCCACTGTATTACGAGGTGACAGACGGTTTGTCTCCGGGTGAGAAAGTAATCATATCCGGGTATGAATTATTTGGAGACAATGAGAAACTAATACTAAAATAATGAATAATTATTATGATTAAAACAGAAAAACTATCTATGCTTTTCACCACAGAAGAGGTGCAGACAAAAGCATTGAATGATGTCACCTTACAGGTGGAACAAGGAGAATTTGTAGCGATAATGGGACCGTCAGGATGCGGCAAATCCACCTTGCTGAATATTCTCGGTACATTGGATTCTCCGACTTCCGGTTCTTACTTTTTTGAGGGGAAGCAAGTCGATAAAATGACTGAAAACCAGTTGACTGCTTTGCGGAAAGGTAATCTGGGCTTTATCTTTCAGGGTTTCAACCTGATTGACGAACTGACCGTGTATGAGAATGTGGAACTGCCACTTGTCTATCTGGGTATGAAGACTCTCCAACGGAAAGAACGAGTCAATAAAGTGCTCGAAAAAGTCAACCTGTTACATCGTGCGAATCATTATCCCCAGCAGTTATCCGGCGGACAGCAACAGCGTGTAGCCATTGCCCGTGCCGTAGTGACCGAATGTAAACTACTGCTGGCCGACGAACCTACCGGAAATCTGGATTCGGTGAATGGCATCGAAGTGATGGAACTGTTGAGCGAACTCAACCGTCAGGGAACCACAATCATTATCGTCACCCACTCACAGCGGGATGCGAAGTATGCACACCGGGTCATCCAACTATTGGACGGACAGATTGTAGCCGAAAACATCAACCGTCCGCTGGAAAAGAAAACGTCATCTAAAAACGAAACCGTATGATAGGGAATTACTGGAATAGTGCCTATCGGAATCTGATGAAGCGGAAGAAGTTCAGTTTCATCAATATCTTTGGATTGGCAATCGGAATGGCATCGGCATTACTGATGCTAACCTATGTCACTTTTGAGTTCAGCTTTGATAAAATGCACACGAAATATGCCCATATCTATCGGGTGCAAAGTACTTTTCATGAAGGGGAAGTCCTGACCGATTACTGGGCGACCAGCTCTTTCGGATATGCCTCGGCCATGAAAGAGAATCTTGCCGGAATCGAAGATTATACCCGTATCGCTACCCATCTCCAACCGGAGCAGATTGTGAAATATGGCGAACTGACATTACGGGAGAATCAGATAGCCTATGCCGATCCGGGCTTCTTCCGTCTTTTTGATTTCGAACTTCTGAAAGGGGATAAAAAGACTTGTCTCTCCATGCCCCGGCAAGTGGTAATCACCGAACGTATTGCCCGTAAGTATTTCAAAGATGAAGACCCTATCGGCAAAATTCTGATCTTTACCGGAACGTATGATAAAGTATCGTGCGAAGTGACCGGAGTCATGAAAGAAATGCCCTCCAACTCACACATTCATTATAATTTTCTGATTTCCTATGCCTCTCTGCCTCAATATATGCAGGAATACTGGTATAAGCATGAAGCCTATACGTATGTTTTGCTCGATTCACCGGAAAGAAAAGCGGAGATAGAAAAAGAATTTCCTGTGATGGCGGAGAAATACAAGACAGAGGAAGCACTGAAAAATAAGACGTGGGGCGTGTCTTTAATTCCCTTGGCAGATATACATCTCACCCCACAGATAGGCTATGAGACGGAAACCAAAGGAAATCGTTCTGCTATGATCGCCCTGATTTTTGCAGCTGTCGCTATTCTGGCTATTGCCTGGATTAACTATATCAATCTGACCGTAGCACGTTCGATGGAGCGTGCTAAAGAAGTGGGAGTGCGCAGGGTAGTGGGAGCTTTCCGCCAACAGTTGATTTATCAATTCCTGTTTGAGGCCTTGGTTATGAATCTGATAGCTTTCATATTAGCTGTGGGATTAATAGAACTGGTTCTTCCACATTTCAACCAATTGGTAGGACGTACAGTTACGTTTTCTGTCTGGTTCATGGATTACTGGTGGATTTTGCTGGTTCTCGTTTTTATAGCCGGAATATTTATTTCCGGGTATTATCCGGCATTGGCTTTGCTGAATCGCAAACCTATAACCTTGTTGAAAGGGAAGTTTTTGCATAGCAAGTCAGGCGACCGAACCCGTCAGGTACTGGTGGTTGTCCAGTATACAGCTTCCATGATTTTACTTTGTGTTACATTGATTGTTTTTGCACAGCTGAATTTTATGCGCAATCAATCTTTGGGAGTGAAAACCAGCCAGACATTAGTGGTTAAGTTTCCGGGACATACAGAGGGGCAGAATATCAAGTTGGAAGCAATGAAAAAAGCAATCGCGCGTCTTCCTCTGGTCCATCGGGTTACTTTTTCCGGTGCCGTGCCGGGCGAAGAAGTGGCCACATTCCTTTCCAATCGTCGCACCAATGACGCTTTGAAGCAGAACCGTCTTTATGAGATGCTGGCTTGTGATCCTGATTATGCGGATGCATACGGTTTGCAGATAGTAGCCGGAAGAAGTTTCTCCGAAGAATATGGTGATGATGTCGATAAACTGGTGATTAATGAAACAGCTGTACGTAATCTGGGATTTGCTTCCAATGATGAGGCGATAGGCGAGTTGGTAACAGTGGAATGTACTGATGCGCCGATGCAGATTATTGGAGTGGTGAAAGATTATCATCAGCAGGCGTTGAGCAAGAACTATACACCTATCATGCTGATTCATAAAGATAAAATTGATTGGTTGCCCCAGCGTTATATCTCTGTTGTGATGGCTTCCGGAAATCCCCGTGAACTGGTATCTCAAGTGCAAGAGATCTGGAATCAGTATTTTGCGGATTCCAGCTTTGATTATTTCTTCCTCGATCAGTTCTTCGACCACCAATATCGGCAAGACGAGGTTTTCGGAGCGATGATCGGTTCGTTCACCGGATTGGCAATCTTTATTTCCTGTCTCGGACTTTGGGTATTAGTCATGTTTTCCTGTTCCACCCGCACCAAAGAGATGGGAATACGTAAAGTGTTGGGAGCTTCCCGCTGGAATCTTTTCTATCAGTTGGTCAAAGGATTTTTCCAGTTGATTTTGATTGCAGTTGTTATAGCTCTTCCGGTAGCTTGGTTTAGTATGAATGCCTGGTTAAGCCATTATGCTTTCCGTACCGATCTCAAAGCGTGGTTCTTTATAGTACCTGTATTGCTGATGTTGTTCATTTCATTTGTGACAGTGGCTTTCCAGACAATGAAAATAATAATGAGCAAACCTGCTCGTTCATTGCGATATGAGTAATCTCTGAATCTACTCCATCGGATATTCGTTAATATCCGATGG
>OBAI01001921.1_pt1 | contig 14222 bp, 13 predicted proteins | sample 1517461 | NCBI WGS metagenome assembly OBAI01 (sample SAMN04571696, study PRJEB22368) | human gut metagenome | biome: human gut; material: stool | host: Homo sapiens | place: Luxembourg | collected 2012-06-29
TGCCGGGTACTCCGCCAGCTCCGTAGAGAAGTATCATTATCATTCTGACTGTCATTGCCATTTCAGTAGCAAGCTGAATTTCAGGTCGGGGATTCTCGCTCGTTCTCCATATATCGCAATAGGAAAAGTCAAGGCGTACCCACCTTCGGGCTATTCATCAGAACTAATGTCCTTAGCGCCTGTCTATTCAATTTTCAAGTTGCAACGAAGGAGGAAATCCTTGTTCGGGAATCAACCCCTTCACTTATTTGGAATTGAGGTGCCAAAACGCAACCTATTTTTGAGAAAAATTTTGAAAAAAATTTTTTGACCATAAAAATTGCCCCAAAACACAAAAAAAGCCGCCTGCCTCTCCGTAGAGAGACAAGCGGCATAACTTTATGGCTATTTATTTGTATTGGACAGTAAACCGTTTCTTTTTTGCCTTTGTAATTTTAATAAGGACATCATCTACTGCGTCCGTATATCTGCCTTGTTCTATAAGGTTATTTTTAAGGGCGATCAAGGCTTGTAAAACTTTTCTGTACTCATCATCATTAAGATAGAGATGAAATAGCTGTTTCTTCATTCAAATGCCTCCTTTATTTCTCCATTCAAAAAATCTCTGCCTGATAAACGCTATATCCTCATCTTCATTCGAGGTTATGAAGATGTGTAAACTACGAAATGCCTTTTTCACTTTTTCTGCAAAGTCCGCTTCGTTACCATTTAAGGTATACGGGATTTTTATCAGTTTGATCTCCCGCTTCCGACATAGGTGCGATTTCAGTATTTCTATTTTCTCCGTCCGGCTGACAGTCTCAATCGCTGCTTTTTCTTCAGGTAAATACATTTCAAGCGGTATGCCAATAATCTTATCTGTATCTATCTGTACCTTTATATGCTTCATTGCTGCATAATACATAACTGCCAGCTTCGGAAAAACCGTCAGATAATCTTTTTCGCACACCTTACAACCTTTTTCTTCAATCGTTCTTTCTGCAACTTTTGCTTTCCAAGAATGTCCGAGTGAACATTTCCACCATACACTCCGCATTGAATTTCTGGATATTTTATTTGGGGAAATGCCTTTGTTTTTTTCATAATCCCATTCCGAGAGAAGATGTGCGTCCGTTGTTGCTAAATCATTATATCCTGTCATAACTGTTCGATCCGCACAAACGGGACATACTGTGCCTTTTATCCGTGCATATACAACAGACTGCCACTCATATCCGCACTCTCTGCACTTCCACCAAACATTCCTACGAGATTTCTCGTTTATCATATCAGGAGTAAGCGGCAAATTCCGGTCTGACCATTCCTGTGCAAGCTGAGGGTGGGTTGTAGCAAAGTCATTAAATCCTTTCAACAGGGTTTGACCGCTACAATAAGGACATTGGCTTCCGCCTGAACGAGTTGAAATGAGTGTATTCCATTCGTGTCCTTTACTGCACCTCCACCATACCTTTCTATTCGCAAAAGCAGTAACCATATCAGGCTTTAGCGGATAGTTCCTTTCAGACCACTCAGAAGCGATTTCAGGGCGCTGTGAGGCAAGATCATTAAATCCTACTAAGATTTTATTATGAGAGCAATATGGACAGCCTGTGCCGCTTATCGCCCTGCTCTTGACCGTTGCCGTCCATTCGTGACCATATTTATCTTGCCAAATCACTTTCTTATGAGAGCCTATTGTTACCATTGTCGGTTTTAGTGGATCGTTCTTACTCGACCATTCATCAGCCAGTTCCGGTTTCAGCGTTGCCAAATCATTGATCCCCTCTATAACTCTTGCTCCTGAACAGATAGGACAGTTCTCGCCTTTTGAACGAGCCTTAACGCTGGTCTGCCATTCGTGACCGCAAGCGCCATTCCACCAAACTACTTTGTTTGAGCCGTATGTAATCATATCCGGTGTAAGCGGCAGATTTTTATTCGACCATTCCGAAACAAGTTCAGGGTGTACCTCTGATAAAAGATTGCTCATACTCAATCCACTCCTTCCTCTGTGATTACATTATATTCGGAAAGAGTTTCTTTTCGTAGTTTGCGAATACACACTATATATATCAAAAGCCCCGACAGAGCGTTTATGCTCCATCGAGGCTTAAATTACCCACAAATATTTTTATCTTTTCTCTCGTGTCAAAACAGCTCCGACAACTGAGCCGATCAGGACAATAGGTGCTAATCTTACGAACAGCCACTCCAATGCGTGAAAGCCTACTCCCATAACTTCGGTTTCGGGTTTACTGTAATCCCACCCCAAGTATGGACTGTTCAGCACGAATAAAACCGCAAAAGCAATTACGATCAACGCACACAATGAGATAAACCCCCAATGAAATATCTTTCGTCTCATTGTTTTCCTTTTGGCGAGCTGTAGATTTATGACCTCCAACTTTTCGGAAATCACTTTTAAATCATCCGGCTTTGGCTCATCAATCGTTTCTCCAAGCAAAGTGCTTACGGGAGTTTCTAACACTTCTGATAGGGAAATCAACAGATCGGAATCAGGAACAGATACGCCTTTTTCCCATTTAGAAATTGTCTGCCGCACTACATTTAGTTTGATAGCGAGTTCCTCCTGCGAAAGTCCTTTTGACTTTCTGATAGATTTAATATTTTCATTTAACACTATGGATAACCACCTTTCTTTCAGTCGTTACCATTATTGTATTCAAAACAATCCGTTGCTACAAGCAACGCATATTAACATTGGATATGTTAGTCACAAACTTGTTCCTATATATTTTTTCGCAAGTAAATCATATCTGTCAGCTTCACACCACCATCATAAATCGGGTGGTCATAATTATCAGTAAAGAAATTCTTGATAATATGAGAACGGGTAAAGCCGCACTTTTCATAAAAAGGGATCGTTGATGGGCTGTCACCCGTTCCGACCTGCAATATCGAATAATCGCCCTGATATTTATTGATAATAAACTCAATCAATGCTTTACCGTAGCCCTTACCGTGAAACTGTGGATCTGTGGCAATGTTTTTTATTTCAAGCACACCGCCACCAACATCTAACACAACACATTCAGCTTTGACTCCGTCATCTTCTAAAACATACATTGTCCCATTTGTAAGATACCGATCTATCATATCTTCCTGTTCATCTGCCAACAGAAGCAAATCAAGATATTGCTTTTTACCTTCTTTTACCTCTTTAATATCCATAGTCCACACCTCATATAGTATTGTTTTTCTTTTATTTGAAAATGGGCAATCCCGATTAAGGACTGCCCATTTATTCCGTTAATTATGCGATTTTTTAGGCTCTGCACACTTTCCTGCACCAAATGATGTAAATTTGATGTAAAAGTGTACTTTTGAGGCTTTTTCCGACTATGAAGTACATCCCGTTTTCACAGGCAAAACGGACCATCTCAATAGAGCTTTGCGCCTGCCGGAATATGATTGTCCACCATTAAAAGATGGAGCTTTTCTTTGCCTTCCTCACTGTGTACTGCCGAAATCAACATACCGCAGGAATCAATGCCCATCATCGCTCTCGGCGGAAGATTTGTAATAGCGATACAGGTCTTTCCAACCAGTTCTTCCGGCTCGTAATACTCGTGAATACCGCTTAAAATCACTCTGTCAGCGCCTGTGCCATCGTCCAGCGTGAATTTGAGAAGTTTCTTGGATTTAGGTACTGCTTCGCAGGCAAGCACCTTGACTGCTCTAAAATCAGACTTAGAGAAAGTCTCAAAATCCACGAAATCCTTGAACAAAGGCTCGATTTCCACTTTAGAAAAATCAATCTTTTCAGGCTCTGCCTTTACATCATTTGAGACGGTTTCAGGAGTATTATTTACTACATCATTTCCCGCATTTACATCTTTCAAGGGTTTCATTGTCGGGAATAAAAGCACATCTCTTATAGATGAACTATCGGTTAAAAGCATAACAAGTCTGTCTAAACCAAGTCCCAGTCCACCGGTCGGCGGCATTCCATATTCAAGAGCAGTTATAAAATCTTCATCAACTTCCGCATTAGCTCCGGTTAATTTTTTTGCCTCAACCTGACGAACAAACCGCTCCCTTTGATCAATAGGATCATTAAGCTCTGAAAAGGCATTTCCCATTTCCCTTGCATAAATGAAGTATTCAAATCTTTCAGTAAAAGCCGGATCAGACGGCTTTCTCTTGGCGAGAGGAGAATTTTCAACCGGATAATCATAAATAATTGTAGGCTGTATTAGTTTTGGTTCAACAAACTCTTCGAAAAAGGCGATTAAAACGTGACCTTTAGTTGCTTTTTTTCCTTCCTCCACTTCAAGCCCGTTAAGTTCAGCGCATTTTCTTGCGTCCTCATCAGTATTCCATTCATTGTAATCTACGCCCGCATATTTTTTAACCGCTTCAATCATCGTCAGCTTTTCCCATGGAGCCTTAAGATTTATTTGTTCGCCCTGGTATTTTACCGTAGTACTTCCGCAAATCTTCAATGCAAGACTTTCGTACATATTTTCTATAAGCTCCATCATTCCCTTATAATCGGTGTAAGCCTGATACATTTCGATAGTAGTAAATTCAGGATTATGAGAGGTGTCCATACCTTCATTACGGAATATGCGTCCTACCTCGTAAACTCTGTCAAATCCGCCGACAATCAGCCTTTTTAAATAAAGCTCTGTTTCAATTCTAAGATACATATCAATATCAAGCGCGTTATGATGAGTTTTAAAGGGCCTTGCGGCAGCTCCTATTTCAAGAGTGTGCAAAACAGGTGTATCTACCTCTATATAACCCAGATTGTCAAGATAACTTCTGATTTCACGTAGGATCCTGCTTCTCTTTACAAAAGTTTCCTTAACGCCGGGATTTACAATAAGATCAACATATCGCTGCCTGTACCGTATATCCTGATCCTTTAAACCGTGCCATTTTTCAGGTAAGGGCAGAAGAGATTTTGAAAGAAGCTTAACCTTTAATGCGTGAACGGATATTTCTCCCTTACGAGTTCTGAATACATACCCTTCTACTCCGATAATATCTCCGATGTCCCATTTCTTAAATTCGGCAAATTCATCTTTACCTATATCATTCATTCTGACATATATCTGTATTCTGTCGGTATCGTCCCTTAAGTCGATGAAGTTTGCTTTTCCCATATCGCGCCAGCTCATTATGCGCCCTGCAATAGTAACGATTTTACCCTTTAGCTTATCTAACTCCTCAGCAAGTTTTTCGTCGTTTTCACCTGCAATAAGCTTCGCCTGCTCTTCATCATACTCATATTGCTTTTTCAAAGCAGAGTTTTTACCGGTTACTTCAAATTTTGTAATCTCATAAGGATTAGCATTTTTAGATTTAAGCTCGTCAAGTTTTTCTAGCCTGACCTTTTTCAATATATTTATATCCTGTTCTGAAATTTCTTCTGTTAAATTATTCTGATTTTCATTCATTGTCAAAATCCGCCTTTTTTACTTTGATATATCAATAACTTCAAATCTAATCTCGCCAACAGGAGCTTCAACTATAAATATGTCTCCGACCTTTTTTTTCATTGCGGCTTTTCCTATAGGCGAATCATCAGAAATTTTTCCTTCGTTGGCGTCTGCTTCTGTCGTACTTACGATCTGAAGGGTTTCTATATTTTCAGAGCTGATATTTTTAATTTTTATTATTGAACCAATACCGATCTCATCAATCGAAATATTATCGTCTTCAACAACCTCGGCATTTGAAATAGTTTCTTCTAAATGAGCAATTTGTGCTTCAAGTAAGGCCTGCTCATTTTTAGCCTCGTCATATTCGGCATTTTCAGACAAATCGCCGAATGATCTCGCTTCTTTCAGCTTTTGTGCGACTTCAGCACGTCTGACTGTCACAAGTCTCGTGTATTCCTCCTGAAGCTTTTCAAAGCCTTCTCTGGATATTTGCTTTTTTGCCATGTCTTTATAACTCCTTATCAAAAATCATTAATAAATGGACTATCTTATAATTATAGATTATTTTAACTGTTTTGTCAATGGATTCTAAACAAAATCCTACCTACACATTATGTGGGTTTGCAATAGCGGTGGCAGAAGTATTCAGATTATTTCAAGAAGTTAATTATATAAATACAAGCTATAGGATTGAAAAACTGACATAATATACCAAATATATTTGAAAATTGAATTATCGTCCAATTTATATGATAGAATTTTATATTGCATCTTATAAATGGAGGTTATATTAATGGCATTTTACCAGAGATTGAAAGACTTAAAAGAGGATGCCGATTTAACTCAGGCAGAAATTTCTGAGATAATTGAAGTATCTGCTAATCATTATGGAAAGTATGAGCGCGGAGAAACCGATATACCGTTTTCAAAGGCAATCAAATTAGCAGATTATTATGACGTTTCACTGGATTACATAGCCGGAAGGACTAATAATAAAACATTTTGCAGAGAAATATCTTCATCATGCTTTACTGAAAAATTCAACCAGCTTAACGAAAAAAATAAGGCAAGAATAGACGAAAGAATGTCCCAAATGATTGAAACTCAAAAAAATAAACAGTCTGCTAAATAACGGTTCTGACGCTTGCAAAGTACGCAGTGAACGAGAGTGGATGGATCAAATTAATATATCGTATTTCAAAATTTTTTTAACATCTTATGCAGAGATAAATGAAAATACGACATGCTGTGTTATTAAAACCACTTTAAACTCTTTAATAGATGAATGGTTCAAAATGTCCAGATGTTATTATGGAAAACGTCATGATAATATGATATTTGAAATTTCGTTTTACGGAGCAAAGCTTTTAATCGAGTTTTGCTCCTTAAATATGCGGATAAATGATCGCTTCGGGAAGTTGTCCCATAAAAAACATGTTGGAGATGCTTGAAGAGGTGCAGAGACGGAAAGGTTAGTTTTTTTGCTGCTTATCTCTCCTTCATCTATTTTTCACTTTTCATTCACTGTTTTCTTTAGTGAAAATTTAGTACTGTGCTTTATGATAGAAGTGTACTAAATTACAGGAGGTTCCGTATGGACATTGAACTGTACAAAAAAATTAAGAAGCACAACTTCGCCTGCATAGAGGAACTGTCAAAAAGCTCACTGAAAAGAATATGGTTTATATGTTGGTATACAACGCTTGACAGCAGTACTGCCGTACCTCTGCTGTTAAATTGCTGGATGAAAACGCTTAACAAAATAGCAAAAGGAAAATCACCACCTTCAGAGGATTTTGCCGCTTTATTTTCTGTTGAATTGCTGAATGACAGTGTAAAGGATATCGTTTCAGATGATACTTTTAGTAAGATAAAACAACCGGCAGTCAGTAAGAAATATCAAGCGCTTTCAGATCCTATAGCTAAGATTGATGATGAAATGAGAATTATCTGGATCGTAAATCGCTTTGGAAATCTTAACGCTGCCGGAATAGCAAATGCAACGGGTATTTCGAAAGAACTTGCAAAAGAGTTTATAAATAAAGCTTCCGATAAATATACAAACGAGGTAAAAAAATCCAATAACATATCAGGCGTAAAGTTGGTTGCGCTGCTGACAGAATTCACCTGTTCAGACGGAAAAGGCGTTGAAGCGATTGAAATTCCACAAATTATTTATAAATCTATACTCAGAAAATATATTGAATCGGCGCCGACAAACGGCAGAAAGGAAAAAATCAGAATGCATGCAGAAAGAACGCAGAAACGCAGAAATGCAAAAATAAAAAAGACAATTATCACGATTAGTATAATCGCGATAATTCTGACTGTATTAATTATATTTATCCCTAAAATGCTAAAGGCCATAAAGGGCGATGATGTGGCAGCAACCGCAATTACCACATACAAAGCAGAAGAAATTACATACGGTGATGTGGATACTACAATCAGCGGAAGCGGTTCGCTCAGTCCTATAAGGAGTGAAACGATATCCGCGCCATATCCGGAATGTTATGAAGAAAAAACTGATGAAACCGTCGATATATCCGATAACGGGCAAATGTCGTCTAATACAATAGAACAAAAAGAAAATTTTAAAATAACCGAGCTGAACATTTCTGCCGGAGATGAGTTTACAGAGGGGGATGTATTGGCGGTTCTTAAAAATGAAGATGATGAAACTACCAAAATTAAAGCCGAATATAATGGTATAGTACTTGAGGTAGACGTTCAGGAGAAGGACGAGATTACATCCGGTGATGAAATTGCAATGCTTATGAGCAAGGACGGTTTCGAACTGAATATTTCTGTAGACGAGCTTGAAATTTCAGACGTAGAGCAAGGACAGGAAGTAACTGTAAATGTTGACGCCGTTTCCGAAGAATATACCGGTACTGTTTCTGCAGTTTCCTATAACGGCAGTAACGACAGCAGCAGCGTTTCTTATGATATTACAATACAGATTGATTATGCCGAAGGAATTTATCCTGCAATGAGTGCAAGCGCGGAAATTGTAATTGAAAGCAGCGGAGAAGGCTTGCTTATACCTGTTGAGGCAGTTCAGACAAGCGGTGACAACAGCTATGTATACCTTGCACCTAACGGCTCTGAAAGCGGAACGGAATACGACGAAGATGAAATCATACTATCAGACCTTGACACTGTAACGATAGAAACAGGAATGTCAGACGGAAGCTATATACTAATTGAAAGCGAAGAGTTATCTGAGGGTGATTTAATCATCGTTACAAAAGTAACTTCAACTCTTTCAGGTTCAGATTCAGCCAATGAAACCGGAGGCTTCGGCGGCATGCCGGGAAATCTTGATTTTGGTAATATTGACTTTGAAAACTTTGATCCGAACAATATGCCTCAAGGCGGCGGTATGCCCGATTTCGGCGGAATGCAGTGAGGTGAACGCGAATGATTCGTTTGAAAAATATCTGTAAATCTTACGATTTGGGAGAAGTTGAGGTTCCGGTACTCAAAAATATAAATCTTCACGTTAAGCCTCATGAATTTGTATCTATACTTGGACCGTCCGGCAGCGGAAAATCCACTCTTATGAATATTATTGGCTGTCTTGATATTCCGGACAGCGGCGATTATATTCTTGACGGCGATTATGTGGATGACTGTACTGAAAATGAACTCAGTGAAATCAGAGGCACAAAAATCGGATTTATATTTCAGCAGTTTAATCTGCTTTCAGATTTGACTGCATACGAAAATGTTGAAATGCCGCTTTTATATCATAAAATACCAAAAGCAGAACGGAAGGAACGCGTACTGAAAACACTGGCACAAGTAGGACTTTCTGACAGAATATATCATAAACCGTCGCAGCTTTCAGGAGGACAGCAGCAGAGGGTGGCTATAGCACGGGTACTTGCCAATCGGCCGTCTATTATTCTTGCAGATGAGCCTACCGGAAATCTGGATTCTGAATCAAGCAAAGAGATAATGGATATCATACAGAGCTTGTGGAAACAGGGAAATACAATCGTGCTGATTACTCATGACATTAATGTTGCAAACCAGGCGGCAAGAAAAGTGTATGTTCATGACGGAATGCTGACTGATGAAGCGAGGCGAAAATTATGACGTGGAAAATCATTAAGCTTTCTCTCAAATCGATATACAACAATAAACTGCGCTCTTTGCTTACAATGCTCGGAATTATTATAGGCGTGATGGCTGTAGTTATACTGGTTTCCATTACACAGGGAGCGGCAAGCGGTATTACGAACAGTATTTCAGATATGGGCTCCGATAAAATTACAGCACAGATTATTGATAAAGAAATAAGCCTTGCATTAGAGGAGCTGGAAGATCTTTCGGAAAACCGATTGATTGATACTGTGGCGCCTGTAATTTCAAGTAATCAAACCGCAAAGAAAAATTCTGAATCCGGCTCATATTCTGTTATAGGTGTGACGGAAAGTTACTTTGATGTTCAAGAGGCCGTTATTCAAAGAGGCAGATTAATTAAGCAATCGGATATTGAGTGGAACACAAACGTTGCCGTTATCGGTACGGATGTAGCGGCAGATTTATTCGGTACATGGGACGCGGCGGGAGGTACTATTACAATAAACGACAAATTATACAAAGTAGTCGGAGTGCTTGAAGAACAGGGAAGCAGTCTTGTCGGTTCGGATAATTCCAGTATTCTTATTCCGATTACTACCGCCGGAAAAATAACGGGCAGTAATACAATTTCAAGCTTTTATGTGAAATCTTCCGGCGCCGATACTGTTGAAAGGGCTGTAAACTATATTGAAAGCTATCTGTATAGTCTGACAAAAGATGAAGACGCATATTCAGTAAACAATCAATCGGAAGTTTTAGACGCTATGGATGATGTGAACAGTACAATGAGTCTGCTTCTCGGCGGCATAGCGGCAATATCTCTTGTAGTCGGCGGTATCGGTATCATGAACATTATGCTTGTTTCCGTAACAGAACGTACACGGGAAATCGGCATTCGTAAAGCAATAGGAGCTAAACGCAGGCATATCCTTACTCAGTTCCTATGCGAGGCATGCATACTTTCCGTATTAGGCGGTCTTATCGGTCTTGGACTATCCGTATTGATTGTCAGCGGATATAATTTCCTTACCGACAGCGCTGCGGACATAAACCGCGCTATTGCTTTTGCGGCTATTGCGTTCTGCGCTGTAATAGGCGTTGGATTTGGCAGCTATCCCGCTGCAAAGGCTTCAAAATTACAGCCGATTGACGCGCTTCATACGTCTTAATAATATCTAAAACAATTCAAGGCAACGTTACACTATTAATAAGTGCGGCGTTGTCTTGAATTTTCATAAAATTATGCTTTTTTCTTTAGCTTATCTTCAGGATAATATGATATTATAAATATAAAGGAGGCTGCCCTATGAGAATTTTAATTGCAGAGGACGATGCAAGACTGCTGAAATCACTATTGCATATTTTTAAAAAAAATCAGTTTATCGTTGACGGCGTATCAAACGGAAACGACGCTCTCGATTATGCACTCACCAATAATTATGACGGTCTTGTACTTGACGTTATGATGCCTGGACTTGACGGTGTTGAGGTTCTGAAGCTTCTCAGAAAACAGAATATCGATACGCCTGCAATGTTTCTGACTGCAAAGACAGAAGTATATCAGCGTGTTGAAGGACTTGATGCAGGCGCGGACGATTATCTCTCAAAGCCGTTTTCAACCTCGGAGCTGCTTGCAAGGGTACGGGCTATGCTGAGAAGAAAGAATAACTACGTTCCAAATATAATTAAGTTTAACGGTTTGAATCTGAATTGTTCAACATATGAGCTTTCGTGCAATGCACTAAATGTTATACTAAGCGGAAAAGAGCTCCAGATCATGGAAATGCTTATACAGCGTCCAAATTACATCATTTCGACAGAAAGTATCATATCCCATATATGGGGATGGGATACGAATTGCGATATAAGCGTTGTGTGGACGCACATTTCCAATCTTAGAAAAAAGATAAACAGTATAAAAGCTCCTGTTGAAATCAGATTTATCCGCGGCGCTGGATATATTCTGGAGGTTCAGACATGATATACAGTTTAAGACGTAAGTTTATACTGATATGCACCGCATCTTTTTTAACTGTATTGCTTATTATGATTGGAGTTATTTTCGCAAGTAATCGCATAAAACAGAATAACATGATAGATATGATGTGCGATATTATTTCGGAGAACGGCGGAGCGTTTCCCGAACAGCCCACACCGGAATTCAATAATATTGAGCATAGCCGGCCTATGCCCGATTTTATTGATCAGGAAACTCCGTTTTCAATCAGATATTTTATCGTTTATTATGATAAATCGGAACGGATCAGCAAGGTAGATACAACGTTTATTTCCAGTGTTTCAGAAGAAAATGCCAAACAATGGGCAGATATAGTTGTTGAAAAAAACAAAGAACGAGGCTGGTATAATGATTACCGTTATAAAATTTACGAAACTAACGGAAATCCCACCGTTGTCTTTATAAACGGCAGTATGTTTCGTTCTATGAATATTTCCTATATGTTGTCAACGGCAGGCACATTTGCGATCAGCGGATTAGCGGTAGTTGTGCTGATTATCATTCTGTCAAAATTCGCTGTCAGACCTGCTGCTGAAAGCTATGAAAAGCAGAAACAGTTTGTCACAGACGCTAATCACGAATTGAAAACGCCGCTTACGCTGATACTTACAAACGTAGATATTGCCGAATCAGAGCTTGGGAAGAACGAATGGCTTGACGATATCCGCTATGAGGGACAGCAAATGAGCGCGCTTGTAAATAAACTTGTCACCCTTTCACGAATGGACGAAGAAAAGCAAAATGAAGGCTTTGAAAGCTTTAATCTGAGCGAGGCGGTAAATGATGTATATTCTGAATTTTCTGAGTTGGCAAATTTGAAAGGCAAAAAAATATCATCTGAAATTATTGATAATGTGCTATATTACGGATGCGAATCCGAGGTACGTCAACTTGTGTCAATTCTACTTGATAATGCAATAAAGTATTGCGATGAATCCGGTGAGATCAGACTTGAACTTCATTATAAAAAACACCCTGTAATTACCGTCAGCAATACGTTTGATAATGTAAATAAAACAGATTTGGATAAGCTGTTTGATCGCTTTTATCGCTCGGATAAAGCAAGGACCTCCGGATCGGGATTTGGAATAGGTTTATCAATAGCTCAGTCTATTGTTCATCGGCATCACGGAGATATTCTGGCAATAAGGAAAGATGACAATACGATTTGTTTTAGAATAAAATTATAATACATCTCCATTAGATTTTGAGGAACAAAGATTTTGTCCAGATCATCAGATATAAGTTTAGAATTAATTCTAAACTTGCAGGGTGGATAAAAATGAGCAATGGTGTTTAATATATTTACTTCAGATGAAAACGCCAACCATTCTTTATATGTTTCTGGAATGGATATGTTGTTTTCGTTTTCTCATTTAGTAATTTCTTCATCCGATTCCGGAGGTAAAAACCATGATGCCTTTTCTCCGTATTCCGGTGCAAGTTTCTTCATCTGCAAACGTAATTGTTATATTCATTGAATCATAATTTTCATCGTATGCAGTCAAATAATAACTATTATAAATGCTGCTTGGTCTATCGGTTAACGCTATTTCAAATTCTTTTTTATACTTTTCTTTTAAATATTCCTCGACTATCTCTGTTACTTCATCATCATCCTTAGTTATTACATTTATACTTGATGTTTCAACTTTTGCTTCTGACAAATCTGGATTTACGGTTTCACATCCGCTCCCTCCGATTATTAATACTGCTGACAGCAGTATTATATAGATTCTTTTTAATATTTTCATAAAGACCTCCCTTTATATATTTTTCTAATACCAGATTGTATAAAATTACCACTTAATATATAATAACACAATTTTATATATTTAGCAATTATTAAATACAAAATGAAACTGAATTGAAGCAGAAATGATTGTGCAAATGCTCCTTGTCAAAATAGGTAGTGACAAGGATTTGGTCAATCTCTTACGGGTTTTTAGAATACCATAGAGGCGATATTAGCGCTGTTTTGTATTATTACTTTGAATACAGCTCATATAATGCCGAAAAATATTTGGCTTTAGCCTTTGAATGAAGTGTTGCGTTATAATATATGGAGAGATAAGAATAAAAGAAAAATGGAAATTATGCCATGTTTGTAGGAATAATACAAGGGTGCAGATACGGGAAGATACAGTACTGAAAAACTTTCCCCTATACTGCCCGAAGTGCAAGCAGGAAAGTTTGATTGAAGCAAAGAATTTTGTATATAACAGTTATCAAAGAGCCAGACGCAAAGACGCAGAGCCGATGAACTGGCGAGATAATCTCGTAATTCATCGGCTCTTTCTTTTCACATAACATAAGTAGGACAAGCCCGCCAAATAAAAAATGGTGTTTTTGGTGGGCTGTTTCTTCACGCTCAGATTAACAGTTTCCCTCCAGACCTGTTTTGAGTTTGGAGGGATTTCTTATATGCTGGTCAAGTGTCACCGCAACGCTGCTTATCAGAAGCGGTAACTTTCTATAATACCACGGATTAACGAGGATAACATGTAAAAAAATCCTTGCTTCTGCGTGGAACTCTTATACCCTAAAAACAGATACCAAATGTCTATATAATAGAAATAGTAATGCCTATATCCGCATTGGTTTGACAGCCTTTGCGGATTTTCTTTTGTCGTGCTTTATTTAATAAATTTTATCCTCACGTCAGATCGTCTGAGATAAACTGCACCGGAACGCGTTTTGTCATCCATACTCCGTTTTCTGAA